>OJAW01001213.1_pt1 | contig 15637 bp, 20 predicted proteins | sample 1589151 | NCBI WGS metagenome assembly OJAW01 (sample SAMN03283290) | human gut metagenome | biome: human-associated habitat; material: feces | host: Homo sapiens | place: Peru | collected 2012 | reverse complement strand
CACATTGCAATCATCTAACATTAAGCCGAACTTCAAAACTTTAGCCATATCTTTCACCTATTTCCTAATAGACTAAAAAAATATTAAAACAACTCATCCTCGCAAGACTACGAGCCGCCCATGTATATTACTTGGCTTCCTTTATCTTTAAGTACTAAACCATCACATAACGTAGGAACACTGGTCCGATCTAAAAAATCTCCGCTATCACTAGCACCTTTGAAATCCCCTCGCGAATACAAAACTATGACTTTGTTTCCAGGTTTTTCAACAGTATAAAATCCGTTATCGCTCAAGGCCGTTTTTAGACCGTCTATATGACGTAATTTTTTGATCGTATTAAATATACTTATACTTTCGAATCTCATTGAGTCAAAAATTGAAAATCCTGCGTCTTGAAATGCAGTACTAGTAAATTCATCAAAGATGTAAAAACACTCGCGCTCTTCTGACGACCCATAATAGTTCCTCCAAAAACACAATAATTGTTTTGGGAGCCTTCCTCCACCACGTCCCATTCGACACCTAGATATAGTATGCCTGAAATTACTATATAAATTATTTGCATTTTTACCAATTAACAGTTCTCTAAAGGTATCACTCCACAGCATAGCCACAATAGCCATAGGAGCTATCTCCACTAAACGAAAATATAATTCACTAAAACTTGACAGAGTGAGCTTCAAATAGTCTTGTTCTAATTTTTGCACATCTTTCTTCAATGCACCAACATTTATGTGAATACCATTATCAGTATTAATGGAAGAAAGATCGGGAATACCATTATCAGTATTAATAAAACCGAAATTAGAGTAATTTCTCTTTCCCATTCTCCCAAATAATCTTTCAATTTCACCAATACTTCCTAATAATTTTGCAACTATATCACCGCCGCTGTTGTCTATCATATGTTGAATTAGTTTTTCATAGCCAGCAAGGTACTCTTCAACGGCTTGCTTTTTAAATAAAGCGTTTTCTTGTACCGTTACTTGAAATTTTTGCTTTTTGTCTAAATAGCTAAATACGCTTAACGCCTTTTCAATATCGGCAGCATCTACGTCTTCTATGCCAAAAATGTTAGCCAGTTGTAAGACAATATCTTTTTTATCCAGCGCTTTATCTATAGCTTCAACCGCTGCCAGCTGTTCCTTGTAGCCCCAAACTTTAAGCCAACGCGACAAGGTACCATCTTCAAAGTATTTCAGTACATCTTCAATAACAAAATGTTCTTGCAATCCCTCAAGGCTTCTCACATTGCAATCATCTAACATTAAGCCGAACTTTAAAACTTTAGCCATGTCTTTCACCTATTTTTAAAATTTTCACACCCAACGAAACTGCCACAAAGACTAGAAATTGAAGAACTATAATAAGGAGAGCAATATTCCGTTTGCTTTATCTCTCTATCATCTATCTCTCCCACCATATTTCTGACTTCTGAACATGGGGACTTTTTAAACAGTTCTTTTAATATCTTACTTTCCGACATAGCCGGAATAACATAATCAGAAAAGATAATCCACGCAAGAAAGTCTGGTTCTTCTCCTTGAAGACGAAAACACAATTCACTAAAATTTAATTTGACAAGCGGCAAGTAGTCTTGTTCGAGTTTCCGCACATCTTCCTTAAGAAGATTACAAAATTCATCAATATGATCTTCATCTTTTATATAATGATGATCTTTATCTTTTAGAAAACCTTTATCTCCTCAAGATATTTTAAATATTAAAACTCTCATTATTGATGCACTCAAAGAATACTATGACCCTAGCAATCGAGATTATAGTGATCGTCCAACTTATACAGAAATTGTTACTGTCGTACCTCCTTTAGATACGAGAATCAGTTATATTTCAGAGACAATTGGTCAGTCTGTCATTACTAATGGTACTACTAATTTTGCAAATTTTGATGATAGATGTTTTTGTAGATACATAGGATCTTCTCAAGATTTTAAGATTGATTCAAGATATCGTAAATTTAAAATTAAAAACCTCACAGAGTCTTCTATTGAAATTCAAGGAGATACTGAAGAAACGACTTATACTTTACCTGCAAATAGTACTACCGAATATGTTTATGATGACTCTTCGATTGATCAACTTGCTCAGTTAATTACTGAAGGTAAGTTATCATATATCGAATAAGGACGTGAAATTATGATATTTGATCTTAGAGAAAATTATATACCTGACGTTTATACTACTTCTGAAGAGTATAATGTGTTTCTAAGACTACTGTCTTTTCTATGTACAACTCTTAAATATGATATTGACAGTATCCCTCAGTTGTATAGCATTGATAAATGTCCTGATAATTTACTTCAATATCTTGCAGATTTAATCGGTTATGAGTATGATACTACACTATCTCCTCAGAAAAATCGTCAGGTCATGACTTATCTCCCTTATCTTATTCGTAATCGAGGAAGTGAGGTAGGAATTAGACTTGCAAGTGCCTTAGCAGTTAATACTTCAACAAGTGATACAACTGAAATTACTAAGTACGTAGACTTTAGGTTTGCATATGACTATGCTACAGGCGTAGTTACAGTTTATTATCCTGCATCTAAAGACCTACAAAGTAATCTTGTTTATCTTTTAAATAAGGTAAGACCTATAGGTGTCACGTTAAAATATGTACCTTATACTGCACTTGAAAATCCTAAAAGTGAAGCAGTACTTATTTATGATGAAATCAATGCAGACTCTTCAGATTATAATCCTGAGAGAGCAAAAGTTAATAGTAATTATAAGGTTAACTTTACAACAACTAATCTCGATAAGGAGGAAACTTAATGGAATACTCAATTGGTATCGACTCTAATGTTCGAATTGTTTGTGAAAATAAGCTAACAGGTCAAGTAATATTTGATCACAAACATAACTTAGCTAATATTAAACTCCTAGAAGGAATCGTTAAATTCTTATCAGGATACTTTAATCCTACTGAATATAATCCTAATAATTATAATCCAGAAGAAGGTACAACTTATATACCTGTAAAGATAAAGTTTGGTAATGAAGGAGTTGTTGTTAATAATCATACAATTACGAATTATAGTTCTCCTGCATCAGCTACTGTTTCTAATACAGAGTTAATGAGTGACTTTGGTCTCGAATTTATACTATCTAAGTCTATACCCTTGATATCTCCAGCAGGTAATATAAAATCACTGAGACTGCAATCTTTTTTACCTGCTCAAGATATTTTAGGGTCTTCTGAAAATATTGAAGATCGTCCAAGTTATGTATTTAATAAATATGGATCTCCTGCAGTAGACTATGATAAACCACGTACGATTATTACAGAATCAGGACTATATTCGTCTGACAATACATTACTAGCTCGGGTTGTTTTTAATAACGGGGATCTCGATAATACTTTTAATCCTGAGAGTGCAGAGTCAGGTCATCCACTTGTTTTAACAGATGATATGACTTTAACCGTCGACTGGACAATTAATGTAGCTTCTGTAAGTCAATATAATGGAGGTTAAAATTTATGCAATATAATTATTCATCTGCAGTAGTCTATCCGTCTGTTAATTCAGAAAATGGTGGTTCTACTAATACTGAGAGTCATCTCAGACAACTTCAAGGAACTTCAAGATACAGATCATTTGTTATCGATAAGAATAAGAATCAGAATGATCTTAAACTTTCTTTTAGTGATTCGATTTTAACAATTAGTGGAGGGTCTTGTATTATTCAAGGATACGCAATTGACTTACCTGAGATGACGATTGAGAATTTTGTACCTGAATCTAATTCATTTGTATTTCTCACACTACTCGTTGATGAGCTAGGATATGTTACAAACCAGCCTATTGTTGTAAATATTACAACAGATACTCCTTCTTCAGATTCATTAGTCTTAGGTGGATTTAATGAGTCAGGAAATCTGTATAATCAGGCAGACAAGTATGTATCATTGACAATTAATGATATGTTTATTAATGATACTGAATTTTATCTTTTAATTTCTAATAATATTAGCCTTTCTAAGATAGAATCCACTCTTGATGATAGTCATAAATTTTACTATAAAGATAATAACTTGATCTATCAAGACGGTGATAACGAGTATGACATGAAGACTATTGCAGAAAATGCATCTAAGATATACCCTCTTGCTGATCAAAATGCTACGACTAATATAGTCGTAACTCGACCTACTGATCCGAGTACGATAAATGGTATGTTAAATATTTCTGCAAGATCTGACCATTCTCATGATGGAAGATATTTAAGATCAGTTAATGCAGATAGTTCAGATAATACTCAAACAGTAGGAACTCCACTTAAATTTACTAAGACGATAACTAATAGTAATGAAACTTTTAAAGCTGACCAGTCTGGTAATATTACTGCTAATATTATTAATGCAACTAAAGTATATAATGCAGTCTATAATGACTATGCAGAATTATATCGTAAATCTATACCTGGTTTAATGATTGATCCTGGTACAGTAATCTCATGCACTGACTCTGTAGCGATGACCTATGCTCCTTCAAATTCTCAGACAGTTAATCAAGTCGTAGGTATATGTTCTGATAGTTATGGATATCTTTTAGGAGGAGATCCAGGAGAGACTCTTGAGAGTAATCTACTTAATTATATTCCAGTTGCATTATCAGGTAGAGTCAAGGTTAAGATTGCCCCTCATGTCAGAATACGTAAAGGTGATTTACTTGTTGCATCAAAAGAAATAGCAGGATGTGCAGAGCCTATAAGAGGTATACGTAAATTATTTAGTAAAGGTAGAGTTATTGGTAAGTCTTTAGAAAATTCAGAAGGATACAAAGATACTATTCTAGTCCAAGTATTTTTAGGATAAAGGAGTGATTAATTAATGGCAGACCTATATTATGTAAAAGGACCTATCACATCAGGTACTGTTTTAAATCCTCCAAATTCAAGTCTTACAACAGCAGGACCTTACTTAAATAATAATACTTCTACTTTCTCAATTACATGTACTTTTAAAGTGGAAGGTACAGGTCCATGGTCAGTTGTTAAAAATGAACCTAGTGCTAGTACATTTTATACCTTAAGTGTTAATACATCAGGTCATGTTGTTTATCAAGCAAAATATAGTACAGGGACTTTATTAAATCTTGAGTTTACAGGAGTTACACTATCTAAGAGTCAATGGTATACAGTTGTATTAAGTTACTCGACTTTTGATAGTAATAACTACGTATTATGTACTGTCAATGGTACACAAGCAGGTCGAATTAAAGGATGGAAACGAGGACTCTCTGAAGTTAATAATAATCGAAATATTATCTGGGGAGACTCTCAAGTTTATTTTAGAGGTCAGTTTTCAATAAGAGGATGCCGATATAATATATCTACGGACTATCAATTTTCTTCTTCAGTTGACAATTTTAATAAGTCTACAGGTCAGTTATCATCACCTGATGCAATTCAGTCTGCTCCTACTTATATATTCATTGTACCTACTAGTAATATCTATTCTTTTAGGACTGCTCCAGTCATAAGTGTATCTCCAAATCCTATCTCTGTAGGATACAGTTCACGATTATCTTGGACAAATATAGGTACGGACTACTTGAGTATCTATTATAATCGAGGTAGCGGATATAGTAGATACAATACTTATGCAGCATCAACGATTTCAACTCCTTTTACAACCCCTGAGAGTTTTTACTCATCTTCAGAAGATTATAGTTTAAGCATTAAGTCTACTATCACTAATTCTTCTGCATCTGAAAGTCTTTCCAGTGATAGTGCAGTTACCTATGTTTCAGTTAGAACATACCCTCGTAATTTTAATACTTCAGGACTTAATGTATCATTCACTATTAATGATAAATCCTTAAGATCTGATGGAACCTCTCAAATAGGTACTAATTATCAAGTAAAAGTTTCTTGGAATCAATTTCCATTAGTAACATCTCAGTCAGGTAATTTTAACTACTATAAAGTATATGAATGTAAAATTGAAGATGATAGTACAATTTCAGAAACATTGATTTCTGAAGGAGACATTAATAGTCCTGCACTTAATAAGTCTTCAGACTCCTATTATATTTTATGGAATCGTAATTTATCAGAGATAGATACTCATAAATATTATCTCAAACTCTCATGTCACTATAAGTCTTCTGCAGGAGCAGTCAGTACTAACAGTTATTCCTTTACTTCTTATCAATATAGTCCTAATTTAAGTACTCCCTCATTGAGCTTAAATCCAGGTACTAGTATTGCAGTTAATCGTCAAGTCAAAATTTCTTGGACACCTTCAGACTATACAATTAAATTTAAAACTAAAGATAATAACACTTCTTATCAGAGTCAAGGAGAGTATGACACTTCTCCTGCTACAATTTCGATACTACCTGATAGTATAAATCCTGCTGAAGATTATACATTATATGTTAAAGGTCAACTTCGTAAATATGACCAATACTCTACAGACTCAGAAGCTAAAACTCTTTCAGTTTTAACTTATCCGAGGTCAATGGAAACTGCAGGATTTATTGTTACTTTTAAAGCTAACAGTCAAGAAGTTACTGATACCTTAGAGGTTCCGATTAGTACTACTGTTAGAATCGACTGGTCAGCTTATTTGACAGAAGTTTATGGTAATTTTAATTACTACAAAACTTATTTATATCAAGTAGATCAGTCTACTGGAAGTATCGTCAAACTGATCTCTTCTTCTTCTAATACTAATAATCCTCAAAATGCAGGATACGTTCAGAGATCTGTTGTGCTCGATCCTAATAAGTATTATCAATTAGTGCTACAATGTTATTACAGATCTACCTATGATAATACTACATTAAGTACTGAATACTCTGAATTTAAGTCTCCAGTATTTAAATCAATTGATGTACTCGATGCTCCAGAATTTATTACAGATTATTCATTACCTACGATTAATAACCGTCCAACAGTTATTATGAAATTACCTGATCCTGCATATGGAGATGTTAAAGACTTTGTAGTAACAATAGGTACAACAACTTGGAGATATTCTTCATTAAGTAGTAATTTTAAGATGACGTATAAATATGAAAATAAATTAAATGGAGCTACAGTGTCATTTAAGATTCCGAGTATGACCTTGACTTCATCAATATCTACTTATGCAGAGTCAACATTGTCAGGTAGAGGTAATTCGTCTTCTCTTCAGATCACTTATGATACTTTATGGTCATCTTATCTCATTAGTAAAAATGAGACTATCACATATAGTAAGTCAATTAAAGTTTATCAATATATTTACAATACATTAAGTCGATGGAAGTCTTACTATAATCTTGACTTTCCGTCTTCTTCGAGTATTGTAAAGGGTGGAGTTGTTAGATTAGATGCATGGTTTAATTATCTTGATTCACTTCAGGTACTTTATGCTCAGGTCAAAGTAATAAGAAAAGATTCATATTCTTTACTTGAAGAAGGTAGTGATATTACTTGGATGCTTGAACAGAGTCAGTCTGGTGAAACAATTATTGAGTCTGGTACAATTCTTCAGGGTGAAGTAGAGACAGTTGGTGCTTATCATAATACTATACTGAAGCTACTCAGTGAATATTTTTAAAACCCTCTACAACGCGTTATAAGCCCGTTACGACGCTTTAAATTTGACCCGTCCGCCCGTTGGCGGTTGATGTTTGTTTGCGTCAGAAGCCAAATTACGGGCTGATAACGCGTAAGAAACAGTTTACCTTGCTGTCGTTTCCGCTTTAAAGAATCAAATCCTATACTAATTAATCATAATAGATTAATTAGTATAGGATTTTCTTTTATGTAAATGGAACCTCCCTTAGCAAAGATTTACCTCCTGAGGAGCTTGTAAGCCTTCTATAAGAGGGTTGAATATGAAACCCGTCCCCCCTTCGGGTTAAATTTAACACGTTGTAACAGACTTATAACGTGTTATAAAAGTTAAAATAAAAGGAGCTGATATCTCAAATACCAACTCCTTTTATCTTTATTCTTCTACGATCCGAGTCAATCCAAGGATTTCATATCCTTCAGATCCTTCATCCGTCTCTTCATCAAGTCTCTTAATCAACTGACGATAAGCATCAATAACACTATCTGCATTAATCCAGTACGTATCGATAAAATGTTGTTTACGATTCCATACTTTACAACTATAGGTTTTCAACTACAGATCACCTCACTATACAAGTCTTTATAGTCATACTCTTCTTTAGTAGCATTTTCTTTGTCTGCTTTATCATAAAGACTTATGATCAAAGTTTTAATATGCTCTTCGTCATATCCAAGTCTCATCAGATCATGGACGAGCTGCTCAGTTACAAATACGAGATCTTCATTAAATGTAATTTTCATTTTACTTCCACCTTTCAATTCTATCTCTAAGTTTACCTGCAATAATCGTAAATGCACAGTTAAGTACACCAAATGCACTACAGATCATAATATCTTTAATTTCACTGCATCCTGATGCTAGGATAAAACATGCTGCTGATAAGAGCATCGCAAGAACCATCGTAAATGTCACAAACTTTTTCATTTTAATTCAACCTCTTTCAATCATAAAATACGAAGCAACGTATGTACGCATTTTATCTCTAAACTTTTTATATCCACCTGAAGCAGTTCCTGCATATCCAAGTAATTTAGCAAGTTCTGATTCTGTAAATTTTTCAGACTTGATATGACTTGATTTTAATGCCCCTGAAGACTCTCCCCAAAATTCCAAGAATATTCTTTCTTTTGATCCAGCAGGAAAGATTTTGAACAAGTCTTTCACCATGACATCACTATCAAATCTGGATCCAGAATGCATTTCATCACTTTGTGAACTGCTTGACTCTTCTCCTTCTTCTGTTTCAAGGATTTCTTCAAATGAAGATGCATTTCGTTTCATGTCATGTCTCTGCATATCAACGATCTGACGATAGCAAATTGTTGCGATCAAACTGTTGTCAAGTTCTTTTCTGTGTTTGAGTTCTTCTTCAAGAACTGTGACCCATAGATCTGATTCAATTTCTTCAGCAGTCTTTGTTAAAAATTTGTATGCAACCTTTCTCGAAATTCCCTTTAAAATTCTACCAACCTCGTATGCGTGATTCTCTGTCATTTCTTTGTACCTCTTTCTTCTAAACTACCTATTTATTTGGATTCCCTATTTAGGTCTCCCTCTGTAATTATTATCCCTCTTTTTCGCCTAAAAAGCAAACCCGACTAGCGGCGATTACGAGCGGTTACAACGAATTATCACGGTTTATCGCCAATTATCACGCGAAATCAGCCTTTTTCAAATTTTTGAAATTTTTTGAAATTTTGCTTACCTTACTAATTATTTATTAATATACGCAAATAAACTTAAAATTCCTCTTTTAGGTAAAGAAAAAGGAAGAAACTCTTCAATAGAATTTCTTCCTAGTTTAACTTAATTAAACTTACAAAGTGTCAATGCTTGACTGTAAGACTTATTAACTGCATGAGTCCATCTTGAGTAGTCAAAAGAATCCAAACTTCCAAGATTTATACCATGACCTCTACGATACCATCCAGGTATTTCATCATAAGATCCTCCTTCATTTCCTTGTTCATTAGTGATGATACACTGAACGTGAAGTGTTCCATCATAACTTGCAATATACCATTTAGCAGTTTTACTAGAAGAATCTTCAATGATCTTATGAGGTATATTTGACAGAGTGCACGAGTTAACTTCACGAACTTTACCTGTAACAATACTTGCTCTGTCCAGTAGTTTAACTACCTTAACATTTTCAAATCGGTCAAATCTCTGATTATGATGAAGATCATACTTAAGCCATGAACGATCTGTTATGAAGTCTTCACTACTGATTACTCGTGTAACAAAACCTCTTCCTTCATAAATTTTAACTACCTGACCTACATACTTTTTGTTTGAAAGAGTAACAACTCCTACGATATCACCTATGCTTATCAGCTTTTTATTCTCACTCATATTTCTCCTCCTCACTTAAATAAAGTAGGTACATTTTGACAAGGTTTAATGTACCTACTTTATTTAATTTATTCAGTCTACAACTGGAATCACTTTTCGAATCGTAACTTTAGTTCGTCCATCAATAAAGTCATGAAGTTCACGGATCTCATACTTCGGAATCACATTGACTTCGACCTCTTCTTCAGGAATTATATCATAAGGTTCATCATTGATTATAACAGAGAATCCTCCATGCATGTCTTTGTATCCTACATAAATTCCTGATCTTAACCAGTAGGTATTAGTATCACTTTCATAGTCAAGATCTTTTAGAATTTCGTCTTCCTCCAAAGGTTCTTCATTTGCATCACGATACATCAGATCTTCTTTAACTTCGATCCAGTAATCCTGGAGTTTCTGATCGAGATCACGTTCGAAGTTAATATTAGGAATTCCGTCAATCATGATATCCCATACAAACTTATCAGGGTCATATATTATAGATTTGATTTTACACCTATCTATAATATTGTACTTATTAATAGTCTCTTCTGTAAAATACTCTTCGACTGTTTCGATAAAATCTTTCATGAGTTTCAATATCCTTTCTAAACTTTCTGACCTATAATCGTTTAGTAGACGAAGTTTAGTCTTTTATTCAAAATATTTTTCTGAAAATTCTTTTTCTGAAATTATTTGGACTCCATACTTCTTCGCATTATTCATTTTAGATGAAGTACTTTCAGGATTATTAGTAATCAAATATTTACACTCTTTAAGATTACTTACTAATTCGATTGCATGTTCTCTAAGCTTACTCTCAAATTCTGATCTCTTGACAGAAAGTGATCCTGTAATTGCAACTTTAAAATTCATTTCTTCTTTAGGTAAAGTCATGTAATAGTCTTCAACATTACATACTTCTGCGAGATCATGTATTAAGCATTCAGAACTTTTAAGAGTTAGTATAGTCGAACTACCAATTCCTTTAATTTCAGAAATCCTGTCATAATTAACCTGATACGTCTTAATATCACTAATATAATTAGGATAGTTACTAAGAATAGTATCTGCAGTTTTCCATGAAATTCCTGGAATATTGCATGCAATCAGAAATGTAACTGCATCAATTGAATAGCATCCTATCTTCTTAAGGATAGAACATTTGAGATTATACGTGATATTACCGTTTGTTGACTCTCTCAGTACTTTGCAGTATTCAACAATATCAAAATCTTTAAGAAATTTAATTAAACTTAAGTCATCTTTAAGATTAAATGCATCACAGATACTTTGATATATCGAAGCTCCTGCATTATCAGAGGATCCTACTGTACTGATAAATTTATAGGGAAGCTGACTCGTAGATTCATTATCACAGACGAGATCAACTCCTTCCCAGTGGAGAGATTTACCACAACGAGGACAAGTTTTAGGGAGAAGTCCTACTTCACAAGGATTACTTACGACTTTGAGGATATGAGGAATAACTTCTCCACTACGAGTAACTTTAATAACTGTTCCTTTGTTAATCTTACTATCTTTGATAAACTCGGCATTAAATCCTGTGCATTTACGAACGAGAGCTCCAGAAAGTTCTACAGGATCAAACCATATACGAGGAACTATACGTCCTGTACGAGTAGCATTCCAGTCAACATCAGTAACGACGACTTCTGCACTTTCAGACTCAAATTTAAATGCTATTTCGTCATAAATTAGATGACCATTTTCAAGCTCAGGATTTGTCGTCAGTACGAGACCATCACAAGGATAAAAGTAATTAAAGTTACTGTAACTACTTTTGAGTGATTCAATATTCCACTTACAACTAAAATCGTCATGAAGAACAACTTTAAATCCTAAACGATGAAGTTTATTGTAAACATAGCTTTGCGTAATGCTATTTTCATTAGGATCTTCCTGACTTTTATCATAAAGAATCTTATAAGTAACATAAGAAAGGAGGTTAATATCAGAGTCAGTCTCATTACGATTCAAAATACCTGCAGCATAGTTACGAGGATTAGCTGAAGGGTTATCAAGGACTTCAGGATGGTCTGAGCAGTACTGACCCCAAGCATTCTGACTGATGAGCACTTCTCCTCTAACTGCTCCTGTAAAATTACCAGGTACTGTACGTGTTTGAGGATCTATTTGATTTATTTTAGTCAGAACAGACTTACCAACTTTACCATTACCTCGAGTAATTGCATCTACTCTTCTACCATTTTCATAATAACATACCACAGAAAGTCCATCGAGCTTAGCACTTACATAAGTTTTTTCAGGATCAAATCTTGTAGGTATGTTATCTGGATCTTTAACTTTATTAAGAGAACCAATCGTAAGATTATAGAGATGAGGTTTCTTTTCACGAGGGTCATATCCCCATCCAATCTTATTGAGTACTTCAGAGTCAGGATTAAGACTCCTTAATTCATTAGTGAGAGAGTCGAAGTAGCCGTCCTCAACTTCAGAATTTCCAGAGTAGTAAGCCTGAGCATACTTTTTAATTAATTCTTCGAGTTCTTCAATTCTTGTCATTTAATTCATAAACCCTTTCTTGAGTTCCTTTACAACCTTATAATCGTTTAAATTTCTGAAGTTAGTCCTATTTTAAGAGAATTTACAAATTAATTTTCTTCGTACATAATACCTATACTAGTGATGACACGACTTTTAGGGTCAAATACAGTACTCATTTGAAAATTAAGTATTTTAACCTCATGACTTTTAGACCATTCATTAAACTGATCATCAGCTTCAGTAATGAGGACTGAATGAGTCCTTGGATCATATTTCCTACTTGTTGTAAATACTTTAGATCTAATTTTCATGATCACTTACCACTACTTCCAAATCCGTGACTTCCACGATCAGAATTTGTAAACGTGTCAGTCAACTCTATTTCTTCTAATGAACAAGGAAGGACGACGAGTTGAGTAATCTTATCACCTTTCTTAAAAGAGTAAGGAAGATCTCCGAGATTGTAGAGTTTAACGATACTCCCTGTATATCCTGCGTCAATAACTCCATCACTGATTAAGTTATGATTTACATTAAGTCCACTCTTACTTTTCAAAAATCCAACATATCCTTCTGGAATCTCAACATGTACTCCTGTGTCAAAGATGTAGTATCCGTGAGCAGGAATATAAGCATCCTCTCTTGTATAAAAATCTAATCCTGCATCCATCTCGTGAGCACGAGTAGGAAGGATAGCATCGTCGTCTAACATAAATCTCATTATATATCTTCTCCTTTACTCATTATTTTAAGAAGTTGGTAGATAAAAACCCTCTCTTGACTGCTCTTGGAGAACTCTGTTTGATTCCTCTACAAAGAGTAGAAACTTACAGTAGCACTTTTTGCACATATCTAACTTTGACCACTTAGCAAATTCAAAATCTTCATAGTTAATGTAAGAGTTTTCATACTGTTTGAATTTGTATCTAATCTCCTCATTTGTAATATCTTTGCCACAGATATCACACTTTATTATTTTTACTTTCATTTTCTTCCCACCATCCTGCTCATAAGTCTATCAATGAAGTAGCCTATTCCATTTAATGCATCATTTTTACTATTACAGATAATTGTAAAATTTTCCGAGAATTGACCGAGTTGACCTTTACTTGCTCTTTCAATTTCATGATTACTTTTTATGGCATTACAAATTTCTTCATGAATAATGTCTGCTAATTCTTGCTGTGCTTGAATTTTTATTAGGTTAACGTTTAAAGGTTTAACAGATTTAACTTCTTTGTCCTCAGCCATACAAATTAATGCAGAAAGTACTGAATCATTGTGATAGTCACTATGACCTGCAAATTTAGAAGCTGCTTCTTCGAGATATTTCTTTTTAAGCTTCTTTTCATAAGTGACAGCACTTTCATTTTTCTGAAATTTTCTGTCACGACCCTCTCTTGCTTCTTTCAATATCTCTGGCAATTTATGAACAAAGAACTCATTGATAGCTTCTGCCACAATTCTGCGTTCAGTATTTTGTTCTTCTTTGTAATATAGATTACGATACCAATTTAGAATGTCTTCTGGACTATGACATTCTATGATACCTTTTATAAACTGCTTTTCAAGAAAGTCTTTAGACATTATTCCACCTCACATATATTGATACTGCCAATTAGTCATTGTACTCAGCTTAAATTCCTCAATATTTCTGTCAATATATTCACTTGCATCCTTACGATTTTTGTCATTAAAATCAAATTTTTCACGACAAAATTCATTCATATCTTCGATAAGTCGTCTTTGTGATGGAGTAATGTCAATAATGGTAGTGCAAAATTGATTCTCTTTATTTTTCATATACTACCTTTCAATACCTCAATCATCTTTTCAATTATAAACTTTGGAATATAAACCACACCATTTTCTTCATGTGAGTCAAGATAAAATTCAAGAGATTCTTTAATATGCTTCAAGTTTTTATCTTTCTGTTTAGCATTTTGTTTAAGTTCTTTCTCTTTAAGTGCCTTCTGTTTTACATGAGGATAAATATCACATTGACATTTATCGCCTTTACAGAAACAAACCTCTCGTTCCTTAGTACCCCAACACTCTCCTTCAATTTCAACAAATCTTTGTGATTGAATATAAGGGTCATAAACGATCTTCTCTTGACTATGGTAACATTCACATTTATTCATTTTATCACCACACAAAGTCAGGATGTTCTTTCATAAACGGAATAACGACTTCACTAATAGCTCCATGTGCAACTTTTTCTTTTGAGAAATAGACGTCTGTGCACTTTGTTAGATATTGAACTAACACAGTAAATATATGAGATGCAGGATTCTGTGCGATGTAGTATTTAGGTTTATCCACAGACATAATCATATCACATATTGCATCATTCTCGTAAGCATATTTCAATAGTTTACGATAAAGCAATTGATGCAAAGCAACTTGCTTGGCAAAGTCTTCATTATTAAAATAGTTTACTACTTCATAAAGCTCAGTCTCCATAAAAGTATCGTCATCAGTATCACGTAGAAGCCTATTGCCCGCACTAACCGAATAATACGTTTCTCCAATTTTTCTAGTAAATGGAGTCTCTTCTTCAACTTTAACACCTAACTGCTTCAACTGTTCCTCAGTCAATTCAGATTTCTTACCATTGATTACAATATAATTATCCATTACTCGTCCTTCCTATTTTATTTAATATCTCATTTCAAACTTTCTGACCTATAATCGTTTAGAAAATTAAGTTTAGTCCTCTATTTAGAAAAATACTCCTTAAGTTGATTTAGATAAGGTTTAATAACAGCATAGACTCTCTGTCTTGTATAACCTGACGATTTTAGCCATTCTTTAACAGAAAGATCTTTAAGTCTACAGTTCAGGTATCCTTCTAACATTTTACGATGATTTTTATTTTTAATTGAATTAATAAAACTTTGTAAGGTCATACTATATTCAACTGACTCTAAGTCTTCAGTTGCTTCAATATTTTCAATTTGTTCGACAAGTGAAATACTATCTGACCCGTCGCATCCTTCTATCGTATAATTAATACTTAAATCAGACTTGACTTGCTGTAATCCGTCAGGATCTCTTGCAATTCGTCTAGGTATATGTACTGAAGTTAAGAAATATGCATTATTTGTTAGGTACTTATTTATTGCACCTCTAATACAAGTTATTGCATAATTTGAAAAGGTTCCTCTCA
>OJAW01001212.1_pt1 | contig 15647 bp, 14 predicted proteins | sample 1589151 | NCBI WGS metagenome assembly OJAW01 (sample SAMN03283290) | human gut metagenome | biome: human-associated habitat; material: feces | host: Homo sapiens | place: Peru | collected 2012 | reverse complement strand
TTGCAAATACTCCCATTATTTTTACATTAATATTTTTTTCCATACGATCTCTCCAATCCTACATAAATAGGCAATTTTGTTTTCTTAAATCTTATACAATTGAGAAAATATTCCCTCATATTTTTGTACCTTACTACTAAATAATAGCATTAATTTATTAAAAAATCTAGTACCCTTTCCCATAAAATGGCCACCAATATTTCCTAAATGTACATAATTTAAGAAAATACAAACAAGGTAGTTACTGGGTTTGTGAGGATTTAAAATCATTAAAAAAAATTACCAAATATTGGTAATTTTTTAACGCATATTTTAAAATTCTTATTTATTAAGATAAATATATTTACCTACCCATTCAGTAAACTTATCAACATCTTGATATTTTTCAATATCACTATTTTTTTCAGCATCAAGAAAAGTTACAATTTTACCATCTTTAATAATTAATATTGATGGAGCATATTTTACTGTTTTATAATAAGAAGTCTTTTTAAATTCATCAATTGACATAGTTAATATTTCAATATTTTCATTTTCCGAAAAACTTTTAAATATCTCATCACAAGGAATTGCAAGAGAACAATAATAATTATAAGTAAATAGTAAAAAACTATCATTATCATTTAAATCATCTGATTTTATTTCTCTTAATCCTGAAGTTCTATAGTAACTATCATTTAAATAAAATTTTTCGATATTTTCTTTTTTTTGACAACCACCAAGTATTAATAATATAGATAATACAATTAGTAATTTTTTCACTATTTAATCTCCGTAAAATTATCAAAGTTTATTTCATGATATGTTACTTTCCAAAATTCATAAATTGTCTTACCATTTTTTTCTTTTTTAATTTGAACATTATTATCACCATTATAATACCAGTAACCACCTATATCGTAGATTTTATTTTCATCCCAACCAAGAGATACTAAAAGTTTTTTGGTCATACCAGCGTAACCGCCTCCACCACACATTAGAAAAATGTTTTTATCTTTTGGAAAATAAGTTTCTAAAAATTCTAATGATTCTTCATAATTTGGTGAATATGTTCCATCTTCATTTTCCGTAAATAAAGTTTTACCTTCATACGTTTTTCCGACTGCTTCGGGAAGTCCTTTTACTTTAGTCAAATACGGAAAAGGTATTACTTCAAAACCTTTAATAGTTCCAGAAAGCATTGAGTCTCCACCAATAGCTTCATAATTGCCTGGATCTGAAAGCATTCTCATATCACGATATACCGAATCACTTCTACCTAGATACTTATCAATAGTTTGTTCATTAATATTTTTATCGATACCAAGCATACCTCTTTCCCCTTCAGTAACCTGTGGTTTAGGAAGCTTTTCTAAAGTTTCACTTCTATTAAAAATAAAATATGAAAGTAATCCTCCTACTAAAATACCAATTATTAAATAAATTATTTTTTTCATTTCTACTCCTTTCACATTCATCATACTTTATAATTTTAATAAAAACAATAAACTAATCATTGAATTTACTCAACTATCAGTTGAATTCTAAACTAATTAAATAAATTAATAATTTATTAGTGCATAAAATATCATAGGTGATAAAATGCAAAAATTATTAGAAATTAAAAATATATCTAAAACATTTAACACTTTAAATGGTGAAATTAATGCTATAAAAAGTATTTCTTTTGATGTAAATAATGAAGATTTTATTGCAATTGTTGGGTCGTCAGGCTGTGGAAAATCAACCCTACTTAATATTATTTCTGGTTTACTTGAAAAAACTAATGGTACTATCAAATTTTATAAAGAAAATCCTATAATTGGTTATATGCTTCAAGAAGATGCACTTCTTCCATATTTAAATATTCTAGATAATGCAACTTTGGGTTTATCTTTAAAAAAGATTAAAACAAAAGAAAATATTGAATATACAAAAAAACTTTTAGAAACATATGGTTTAAAAGATTTTATCCATAAATATCCAAAAGAACTTTCTGGTGGTATGAAACAAAGAGTTGCTCTAATCAGGACACTTGCTATTAAACCAGATATACTTCTTTTAGATGAACCTTTTTCCGCTCTAGACTACCAATCAAGATTAAGTGTTTCTGATGATGTTTATAATATAATTAAAAAAGAAAAGAAAACTGTTATTATGATTACTCACGACATTGCTGAAGCCATAAGTTTAAGTGATAAAATAATAGTTCTTTCCAAAAGGCCTAGTATAGTCAAAAAAATTTATGACATTAAAATGGAAAATAAATCCACACCAATAAATAATCGTAAATGTAAAGAATTTAGTGATTATTATGATAAAATATGGAGGGATTTAGATGAAATATAGTAATCAAACTTTATATTTAAAATCTATAAAAAGAAAAAATTTTATTATAAAACTAACCAGAATTTTAATTGTATTTTTTTTGTTATTTATATGGGAATTATTAACTAGAAAAGGTATAATTAACTCATTTATATATTCAAGTCCATCAAAAATTTATTTAACTATTAAAAAGCTATGTATCGAAGGTAATTTATTTTCACATATATTTACAACACTATATGAAGTTTTAATTTCATTTTTACTTGGGGGAATACTTGGTATATTAATTGCAATTATCTTTTATGAATACCCTACTTTTTCTAAAATATTTGAACCATTTTTAGTAATTTTAAATGCTCTTCCTAAAGTTGCTTTAGGACCAATAATCTTAATTATATTCGGAGCAAATATAAAAAGTATCATAATTATGGCACTTTTAATAAATTTAATTGTAACTACTCTTTCAATGTATAATGGGTTTCTAAATACTGATAAAATAAAAATTAAATTATTTAAAACATTTAATGCAAATAAATTTCAAACTCTTACTAAATTAATCATTCCATCTTCATATATAACAATTATTTCATCATTAAAACTAAATATATCTTTAACATTAATAGGAGTTATAACCGGAGAATTTCTTTCTTGTCAAAAAGGTATTGGTTATTTAATTATGTATGGCTCTCAAATATTTGATTTGGATTTAGTAATTTCTGGAGTATTTATACTCTTAATATTTTCTTATTTATTATATTTTATTATTTCCAAAATAGAAAAAAAATTAATCCGCGAAGATTAATTTTTTATTTCATATTTTAAATTTAAATCTTTATCTATAGTTATATCAAATGTGTATGTATAAACTTTACCTTCGTTTGTAACCTTAAAATCAATAGTGGTTTTCCCCTCTTTTAAAGGTATAAAATTTAAATCCAAATCATATATCGAAGTATTTACTCCCTTAACAACTACATTTACATAATCATTTTTTACACCTTTATAATCAAAATCTCCCTCGAACTTTGGCAAATGTAAAATATAATTAGGATTTTTATGTTTAGTATAATATTCAATATTATTTTGTTTTAACTTCCAAGTTAACTTTTCTATGTCATAAACATATTTAGAACTATCTAAAAAATTCTTAATTAAAAGTTTATCTTCATTATTAATAATTAAATAAAATTTATCTTTATCATAACAATCAAAATAATATTCAAAAAGCTCATCTTCATAAAACATATTATTTTCACTGCAATTTTTATCATAACTAAACTCAATCAAAGGATTATAAACTTCATTCCACTTTTGATTACTATCATTACTTTTTTTAATAAATATAAATATAATACAAATTATTATTACGATAAAAATAAATAAAGCAAATATAGGTTTAACTAAATCTTTCCTATTAATTTTGTTTTCTTCTAAAAAGAATATATTTCTAAGTAGTTTATCAATGCCTTTTAAACTAATGAAAAGGTAAAAAAGTATTGCTCCAAGGGTATTTAATATAATATCATCAATATCAAATGATCCAGAAAGTGTTAAAAGCTGAATAAGTTCAAAAGAAATAACTATTAATACAATTGTTAATAAAAAGTTAATAAATTTGTTTTCTCTTTTAAATAAATATTTTAAGAAAAATGCAAAAGGCATAAAACATAGTAAATTACCTAATAAATTTATACAAACTAGCTTAATATCAAAATAAATCCCTGAATTATCTAAATAATTTTTAATTGTATTAAATGGAATAATATTAAAGTTGTTATCAAAATAAGATTTAATTGTATCTTTTGAGGCTGTGAAAATAAATTCAAAATTTCTACCGAAATTATTTCCTAAAATCATAAAATTAATTAGTAATAATAAATAAAGAATAAATATTACCCAAATACTTATTTTCATATATTTCTTTGAATTATGGTATTTAGTTAAAAATCTTCCGCCAAAGTAAGCAAATATTGATGCAACACATAAAACTATTACCTTTTCAAGTTCTGGCATAATTAATTTTACACTAACCGAGGTTGCTAAAAAAAATATTGTTAATACTCCCATAATTACATAACAAATTATTCCAATTATTAATTTTTTCTTCATAAAAGTACCTTTCTACATTAATATTATACTATATTTAAAAATTATTGTAAAAAAAAATTAACCTATAAAGATTAATTTTAATATTTACTAACTTGGTAATTTTCAACATCAACTGAAGTTTCTTGACCAAATAAATCAATAATAATTGTAAGACGATTGTTTTCAGCATCAATACTATCAATCTTACCACTCATACCATTGAATGGACCATCAATAATATTAACATTGTCACCAACTTTCATTTCATTATCAATATTTACTCTACTCATTCCCATAGTAGCAAGAACTCTATCAATTTCTTGAGGTGGAAGTGGTGTTGGTTTTGCTCCTTTTCCGCTTGAACCGATAAATCCTGTAACGCCTGGTGTATTACGAACAATATACCACGCTTCATCAGTCATTATCATTTCCACTAAAATATAACCTGGGAACATTTTTTTAACTTTTTCTTTTTTAACACCATCTTTTACTTCAACTTCAGTAGTTTCTGGTATTATTACTCTAAAAATATAATCCTGCATACCCATACTTTCAGTACGCATTTCAAGTTTTTGTTTTACTGCAAGTTCATGTCCAGAATAGGTATTTACTACATACCATTCTTTTTTTTGTTCTTCCATTAGTTAATCCATCCTTTCACTAAAGATAAAAGTAAATTTAGTAATAAGAAAAATCCACATACAACTAAGCACATAATTACAGTGGCAATAGTATACTTAATTACCTCTTTAAAAGTTGGCCACTTAACAAGTTTCATTTCCTTTTTAACGCCTTTTAAATAACTTTCTTTAGGCGCTTTTACATTTTTTTTCTTAGTAGCATTTACTTTTTTAACGTTTTTTGTTTTTTCATTTTCTTTTGTCATAATTCCTCCAATAAAAAAACACTCTTTCGTGTTCATTTATAATATACTATATTTTTTTATAAAATGCAAGTGTTTTTTATTAAAATCCTCGTGTAGACCCTCCACCACCTGAAGAACCTCCTCCTCCAGAAAATCCTCCGGATGAACCACCAGATGATCCACCAAAAGACGAACCGCCTCCATAATAGCCAGAACCTGAACCTATACCAGATAAAATATTAATTGATAAGCCAAAAAAATAACCCATTAAATTATAAACTGAAAATAAATCAGATATTACTTTAATTCCAGTTTGAGATATAAAAGTATTTGCAAAAAAATAAATAATTGTAAAAACAGCTATTTTACTAAACCCCATATATCGAATTATTAAGCCTATTATAAATCCAAGAAACATACCTATTCCTATAATAAATGTAGAATCACTATAGCCATTTGCATATGGTTCATTATAATTTAAATTCAAATTGTTTTGAACAACAATCTCTTTATAAAATGCATCATAACCATTTTTAATACCTTCATCCCATTTATTATTTTTTAAATATGGAATAATATAAGTATCTTGAAATCTACCAGTTTTACCATCAGGTAAAATTCCCTCGAGTCCATACCCTACTTCTACCCTAAACTGCCTTTCTTCAAGAGCAAGTAAAAGAAGTAAACCATTATTTTTAGTTTTGTCTCCTATACCAAAATTTCTAAATAAGGTATTTGCATAATTTTCAATTGAGTCACCCTCTAAATTATTTACAGTAACAACAACTATTTGTGTACCATCAACATTTGCAAGTTGACTACTTTTATCTATAATATATTTTTCAGTTTCCGAAGACAAAATATTTGCATAATCATTAACATAAAACTCTTTTGTTGGACTAACTATTGCATTTACATTTAAAATACTTAATAAAAGAAATAGAATTAAAAACTTAATTCTATTCAAAAGATACATTTGGAACCTCTTTATCAGAGTTATTAACCTCAAAATAAGATTTTTCTTTGAAATTAAATAAAGAAGCAGTTAAATTATTAGGAAATGTTTTTACAAGATTATTATATTCTTTAACAGCATCATTATAATCTTTTCTAGCAACAGCAATACGATTTTCAGTTCCTGCAAGTTCATCTTGAAGATTTATAAAATTAGTATTTGATTTTAAATCAGGATAATTTTCCACAATTACATATAAGTTATTTAATGCTTTAGTAAGCTCTTCACTAGCACTAGCTTTATCCTCAACAGTACTTGCATTTACTAAATTTTCACGAGCAGTTGTAATACTATCAATAACTTTTTGTTCATGAGTCATATAACCTTTTACAGTATTTACTAAATTTGGAATTAAATCAGTTCTTCTTTTAAGTTGAACATCAATTTGTGCTGCAGCACTTTCAACATTTTCATTTTCTTTAACCATTTTATTATAGCCACTACCTAGTGATATACCAATTACTACTATAATAGCCACTACAATACCTATAATATAACTTTTTTTCATATATACCTACCTTCTAATAACATTATATAAAAAAAAATAACCATTTTCAAGTTATCATTTATTTTTTAACAAGTCTACGTGTATAAGCTTCCTTTATAAGAGGATCTTTAGGATGCTTTTTATTATAATGTCCACAGTGTTCTTTTTCAAATCCCTCTAAACAATCATTAATCTTTTTTAAATTTTCATACATAATCATATTTGCAGTGTTTTCATCAATCATTTGACAAGTAATATAATTAAATCTATCACGATCAATTCTTTCAATTAAATGAAGATAATCATGAGAAGTTTTTTGTCTAAGTATAGCACCATTCCAAAATAAATAGCCATCACCAATACCTAAAACTTGAGAATCTTTTCTAGCCACAATTAAATGATGAAAACTAAGTTCATTAGGATTGACAAATTCATAGCCCATAAAGTCACAACCCAGTTTCTTTAATCTAAAAATTTTAATCATTTCTTTAGTGACATCTTTCATAAAAACCTCTTATACTACAAAATACTCTCAACAATTTCATTTTATCACAAAAAATAACAATTATAAATAAAAAATCACTACTTTCTATTGATTATTTCAAATAATTAGTGCTATAATACCAAAAGAAAAAAAGGTGTGATTTATTTATGAAAAAAAGAAATGTTGCAATTATTGCACACGTAGACCATGGTAAAACTACATTAGTAGATGAAATTATTAAGTATACTCATACATTTAGAGAAAATGAAGATATTAGTAATTTAAGTATGGATACAAATGATATTGAAAAAGAAAGAGGTATAACAATACTTGCTAAAACTACTTCAGTTGACTATGATGGTTATAAGATTAACATTCTTGATACTCCAGGTCATGCTGACTTTGGTGGTGAAGTTGAAAGAATTATGAAAATGGTTGATGGAGTCCTTTTAGTAGTAGATGCTTATGAAGGACCTATGCCTCAGACAAGATTTGTTTTAAAAAAAGCTTTAGAGGCCGGTTGTAAACCAATTGTTGTTATTAATAAGGTTGATAAACCTACTCAAAGAGTTACATCTGTAGTTGATGAAGTACTTGAATTATTTATTGAACTTGGTGCTACTGATGAACAAATAGAATTTAAAACAGTTTATACAAGTGCCGCTAATGGAACAAGTTCTCTTTCAAATAACCCTTCTGATCAAGAAAAAGGTTTCAAACCACTTATGGATTTAATTGTTTCTGAAATACCAGAACCTACTGGAGATGAAAATGCTCCACTTCAATTTCAACCAGCTTTACTTGACTACAATGATTATGTAGGAAGAATTGGTGTTGGTAAAGTATTTAATGGTAAAATTAAAGTTGGTCAAATGGTTAACTGTATAAGACTTGATGGTACTGAAAAAAGCTTTAGAGTTCAAAAATTATTTGGTTATGTTGGATTAAAAAGAATAGAAATTGAAAGTGCCACTGTTGGAGATATAGTTGCTGTTGCGGGTCTCGAAGATATTTCTGTTGGAGAAACTTTAACTGAAGTTGGTAATCATAATGCCCTACCAATACTTCATATTGATGAACCAACACTTCAAATGACTTTTGGAGTTAATACTTCTCCATTTTCAGGAAAAGATGGTAAAATCTTAACATCAAGAAAAATTGGTGAAAGATTATTCAAAGAAACACAAAGAGATGTAAGTTTAAAAGTTGAACAAATTGATAGTGAAAACTTTATGGTATTCGGCCGTGGAGAACTACACTTATCTATCTTAATTGAAAATATGCGCCGTGAAGGTTTCGAACTTGAGGTTTCTAAACCAAAAGTTATTATTAAAGAAATTAATGGTGTAAAATGTGAACCTTATGAAGACTTACAAATTGAAATAACTGATGAATATATGGGTGGCGTTTTCGAAGAACTATCTCAAAGAGGCGCCATAATGGGAAATATGACACATTTAGGAAACTTAATTAGAATTAATTATGAAATTCCATCACGTGGACTTATTGGTTTTCCTACAAACTTTATGACTCTAACTAAAGGTTATGGTATAATGAACCATACATTTACTGAATTTAAACCTGTTGAAAATATAAATATAGGTGAAAGAAAACTTGGAGTTCTTGTTGCTAGTGAAGAAGGAAAAGCAACTGCTTATTCTCTTGGTGGCCTTGAGGACCGTGGTACAATGTTTGTTGAACCAAATGAAGAAGTTTATGAAGGTATGATTGTTGGTGAATGTAATAAAGATGTTGACCTAGCTGTAAACGTTGTTAAAGGAAAAGAACTTACAAACACAAGAAGTGCTTATGCAGATAAAACTGTAGTTTTAAAAAGACCTAGAATATTCACTTTAGAGGCAGCACTTGACTTTATTAATCAAGATGAACTTGTTGAAATTACCCCTCATCATTTAAGAATGAGAAAGAAAATTTTAAATACAGAACTTAGAAAGAAATTTGATGCTAGAAAATAGCATCTTTTTTATTTATAATAATTTTATTAGATATCGACATAGTCATTACATTGTTATATATTTATATAGAAAAAAGAAAGAAATATGATGTTATTATAAGTCATAGTGAACTATTTAAATAATAAACTCATTTTTTGAGTTTTTTTATGTGTTAAAAAGTATTTTAGGCAAAATAAAAAACCTCTACAAGAGAGATTTTATATTAACAATGGTAACCCGTAGGGGGTTCGAACCCCTGAATGCTGCGCTGAGAACGCAGTGTGTTAAACCACTTCACCAACGGGCTAAGCCATTAACATATTACCATAATTTTTTTTAATTGTCTACACTATAATTATCAAAATAGCCTGAAATATATACAACTGGAGTTCCTTTGTCACCAGAACCTGAGGTTAAATCACATAGTGAACCTATTAAATCAACATATCTACGTGGTGTTGTTCCTTGTGATGCAATTGTTCCTTTAAGGTTAGAATCTTTAGTTCTAATTTCATTTTTAATAGCCTCATTTAACTCTTCCCCACTCAAATTACTAAATTTATTATCAGATATATATTTAAGTTTTATTTCATTAGGACTTCCCTCAAGACCTTTAGTATAATATGGAGATACTACTGGATCTGCAAGTTCCCATATTCCACCAACTGGATCTTTAAACGCACCATCGCCATAAATCATTACTTCAATAGTTTTACCAATTTTTTCATATAATTTTCTTTGAATATTATCTACTAAACCTTGTGCATTACTTGGAAATAATTTAACTCTTTCTTCAGTAGAACGATTAGAGCCAAGTAATCCATATTTTTCATTACATCCACTTCCATCAACTGGACTAGTTAAAATATCATCAAGTCCTAAAATAATACCATCTGAATTTTCCTTTAAAGTAGCTTTTGTTTCAAATCTTGTATGAATATCACAAACAAGAACATCTTTTTCATAATTTAAAATCTTTTTAGGATCATTTGCTAATATAATTTCTATTTCACAATTTTCTTTTTTTACTAAATCTTTATAGAAATCAACCATATTTACACCAGTAAAAATATGTTTAAAATCGCCAAATTTTTCATAATATGTTTTCTCATCAATAACATCAGTATATGGATTTATTCCACTTTCTTTTAATCTTTTCTTATCTAAAATATCATTACCTACTTCATCTGATGGATAAGATATTTGTAAAGTTATTTTGTCCATTGCTCTTGCTATTGCAGATAAAAGTACTGCAAATCTATTTCTTGAAAGAATTGGAAATACTACACCTATATGATTAGTACCAAATTTATTTTTAATATCTTTAGCGATTTCATCAACTGTTACATAGTTTCCCATTGCAATACCTACTACTGCTTCAGTTACTGCAACAATATCTTTATCGTGAAAAGTAAAATTATCACTTTCACTAGCTTTCAAAAGACTATCTACAACAATATCCTCCAAATTAGAATTTTCTTTAATTATGGGAGTTCTTATTCCCCTTACTACTGTTCCTACATTTCTCATATTTTTTATCACCTAGTATAATTATATAACACTAGTTAAATATTAACAAACTTATTTGACAATACTTTACACATTACAATATACTTTTTTTATTTTTGTAAACAAATTATCATTAATGCATTAAAAAAGATATAGCTAATCTACATCTTTTCTTGCTAGTATTGAAGCAGGAGTTTTTGAAACAATTTTCATAATTGGTAAAAGCCCTACAATAATATTAAATAGATATACAATTATAATACTTAAAATAATTGTAAATGGATTTACCAAATAATTTTTTTCAAAATAACTTATTGTCTGAAGTGTTTTTAAAGCATAAGTTGTAAATAAAATACCAGGAAGTGATGCTACAGTTGTAATAGCAATAATTTCTCCATAAAACATTTTATAAATATCACTTTTTTTAGCACCTATTGCTCTATATATACCAATTTCCTTTATCCTTGAAAGATATGAAGAACGTATCATTAAATAAATTTCCACAAAAGAAATAAACAAAATAACTCCAGATGCAATAAGACCAGATTTTACAACAGTTTCCCTTGAATCTAAATATTTTTCTTTAGCACTGTCATAAGATTTTACAACATTTAAATTTTCATTATTTAAGCTTTCAATAGCAATTTCACTATCACTTGGCATTATAGTTAAGTTTTTAGATTTACTTATTAATTCATATTTAATCATATTTTCATTAACAAGCATATTTTTTCCATCATAATAACCTACTACAGTTAATTTTTTATTATTAATTTTATTTTCTAATTTACTATTAAGTGGAGTATCAATTTCTTTATTAATGCTAATAACAACTTCATAATCATTTTCTGGAAGTCTACCTTTTTTAATACTCAAATTATCAATTAATTTATAATTTAAATATTTATCACTTGTTTCAGCATCATAAACCATAGTTTCATCAGTACCTAAACTATTATATAATATATCAATCATGTATTTTTTATTTGTAAAAATACTATAATCACCAATATCAGTAATACCTGTGATAGTAAATATTAAATCACCACAATTAACCTTATATCCAATTAAATCTTGAACTGAATAACCAGTTTGAATACCTATTTTTTCTTCACCGGTAAATAATTTATTAAGTGTTGATTTATCCACAACTATATCAAAATCATTATCTGTTTTTTTACCATAAATTATGTCAGAATCATTTATATAATTTTTATTAACCAATGTACCAGAGATAGTTGAACTAGCATTTTTAGTTTGGTAATAATTATCAAAAGTAATTTTAAAATTTGCATTTCCACTGCCAGGTAAAATATAATCTATTCCATTTAATGATTCATATTTTCCAAAATTATCTATATTTATTTTTTGCATTTTCACTTCAAGATAATTTTTATTTTTTTCAATAAAGTAACTGTCCTTTACATTAAGTATTCCTAAAGTATTACTTACAGCATACATAATAAATGCTCCAGAGGCTAAAAAACCTAGTAATAATAATTTTTTAATAAAGGAATAATCAAGTATCTTTTTAAAACCTAAAAATATTACTTTAAATACATTAAATATAGAACTATACTTATGTTTAGTAGTTTCAATATTCTTAAAATCAAATTCATATTTTTCATAAATTGATTTATCTATTTGTTTATAATGATCGTTTATTAGTTCAATATTAGAGTTTTCATCAACAACCTCAATTTTTTCACTACCATTTGTTTTAATATAAATATTATTATTTTTAGCAATTATTGTTATATTAGATTTAATCTTATTATCAAAATATAATGTTATATTACCATTTTCCTCTTTAGTTTTAAAATCTTTTAAATAGATTTTATTATCAATTTTATAATCAAGTGATCCTTCATAACTATTCTCATAATCTTTTACGATTTTACCATCAGAAACCTCAATTATTCTATCTGCATAAAATTTCGCTATATCATTTTCATGTGTTACTAAAATTACTAATCTATTTTTAGATATTGATTTAATAATATTCATTATTTCAAGTGTATTTTGACTATCAAGGTTTCCTGTAGGTTCATCACATAATAAAATATTAGGATTTTTTACAATTGCCCTTGCTATAGCTACTCTTTGTTTTTCTCCTCCAGAAAGCATTCCTGCTGGTCTATTTCTATATCTATAAATTTTTAAGGTTTCTAATACAAAATTAACTCTTTTTTCAATTTCCTTTTTATTTTTTACGCCAATCATTTTAAGCGCTATAGCAACATTATCAAATACAGTTAAGTTTTCTAATAAATTATAATTTTGAAAAATATATCCAATGTTTAAATTTCTTTCTTTATCTACATAGTATGTACTTTTCTTAGTAATTTTCTTACCATTTACATAAATCTTACCACTTTTTACTTTATCAAGTCCACCAATAACATTAAGAAGGGTTGTTTTTCCACATCCACTTGGTCCCAAAAGACATACAAGTCCAGTAGAATCAAAACTAATAGAGGTATTATCAATAACATGAATTTCATTCTTTTTATTTTTATTAAAGTATTTATTTACTTTTTCTAATTTTATCATTACTCTGCCTCCTCCCTATAAGTTTTCATCGCCGATGAATTAAATAGTTTTCTTGAATATCTAAATGATATAAGAATGCTCATTACAAAACATATAACATATACAAAAATCCAGTCTTTTATATCAAGATATTTAACCATATCATATAAATTATTATTAACAATAATATTATTCTTAACTAAAATACATAATCCTAGTATTAAAGCAAAAGCAATATGATATATTAAAAATAATTCAATATTAATTAAATTCTTTAATACTTTTTTAGTTGCTCCGAGGATTCTTAATGTTGCATAATAAACATTTCTTGATTTTTCAATTAATCTAATAACAAAATATGCTATAAAGAAAAGTACAATAAATATAATAGTCATAACTATCAACTTAAATATTTTAATTACTTCTAGAACACCATTTGAATAATTTATTTTGGCATCTTTAATAAATAATGGCTTAAATCCATTTGATTCAAGATAACATTTAGCCTCAGGAATATCCTTTACATCTTTTAAATAAATTGATGATTGATAAGTTCCCATATTAAATAAAGATAGATAATCCTCTTTTGAAATGTATATTACAGAGTTATTATTTTCATAATCTTTTACACCTGTTAAATGTTCAAAATTATAATTCAAATAAATATCACTAATTTCTAAATCTATATTATTTTCATAATAAATATTTTTAACATTAATATTTAATATATTATTTTTACACCAACTATATTTACACATTACATTAAGTTCATATGGAACAACAGCTTTTCCTTTAGGTACTTTATCACTAACACTATAAAGTAAATCTACTTTTTGATTATTTAAGGTAATTGTAACCTTACTATAGTTTTCATAACTATTTATTTTAATTTTTTCTAATACATCATCACTTACATAAAAAATATCATTATCATATTCATTATCTTTAAGCACAAATCCTGTTACTTTTAAATCTTTATTTGAACTTGATACATTATCTGTATTTCTTAAACTAAGTTTTGTTTCTTTTAACTTATCTTTTAAAGTTGAAACATAATAATTATTTTTATTAGTTTCTAATATTATTTCATTATCATTAATAGGTTTTTGACCCTCAATGTTAGATTTTAATTCACGTACACTTTTTACATTACCATAAAACCAAAAAGTATTATCATCAGTTAAACTATATGTAGTATCTAAAATTATATCATCCTTCACTACTGATTTTACATAATCAAGTTTACTTATTTTATCTAGTTCTTCATTTGTAATTACACTATTATCACTTTTTTTAATTACAACTCTTTCATCAGATAAATCACTAAAATAATAGTTATAACCATTTTTATTTTCTTCATACTCTGCTTTTCTAAACGAAGAATATATTCCTAAAAAGGCAAAAGTAATTAATAAGAATACCATTAAAAGTAAAATAAACTTCATAGGTAAATTAAATGTATTTCTTACTCCAAGTCTAATTTTATTTAAAAAACTAATATTTTTATATTCATGAAGACTTGCTTTACTTTCTTCATAAGGTTTAATTGTTATATCCTCACGAACTTTTCCATCATGCATTTCAATCTTACGAGTAGCAAGATCCTCAACATCTTCATAATTATGAGTTACAACAATTACAAGTTTATCTTTTGCTACTTTTGCAAGTAGTTTCATTATAGAGGCAGCAGATCTACGATCTAAATTACCTGTTGGTTCATCCGCAATTATTATTGGTACATCTTTAGCAAGTGCTCTTGCAATTGCTACCCTTTGTTTTTGACCACCAGATAAATGAGAAACTTTACTATTTCTATATTTGTATAAATCTACTTCCTTAATTAATTCAATAACTTTATTTTTAATATCTTTTTTCTTAAAACCATTTAACAAAAGAACTAACTCAATATTCTGATACACTGTATAACTACTTACTAAATTAAATGATTGAAATATATTACCTATATAACTTTTACGATAATGTTCTGCTTCCTCATTACTATAATGACTTGTTTCCATGCCATTAATATACATTTCTCCTTCTTCATATGTATCAAGACCTGATAATACATTTAAAAGAGTACTTTTTCCACATCCACTTTCTCCAGTTATTACAACAAATTCTCCTAAATAAAAATCTAAAGATATTTTACTAAAACCGGATGCAACAAGGCCTTTATTATAATAGAATTTACTAACTTTTTTTAAACTAAGTATTGGTTTATCTTTACTCATATTTTCCTCCTACATAAATTATATTATATAAAATAAATTTATACAAATATAATATAACATTGTAATGTGACAATAGAGTGACATTACTAATTTACATTTTTATTATATTTACTATTTTTTAATTATTAAATCTTTATTTTCTTTTTCTAATTCTTTTGGTGTTGGTAAATC
>OJAW01001209.1_pt1 | contig 15664 bp, 11 predicted proteins | sample 1589151 | NCBI WGS metagenome assembly OJAW01 (sample SAMN03283290) | human gut metagenome | biome: human-associated habitat; material: feces | host: Homo sapiens | place: Peru | collected 2012 | reverse complement strand
AACGGCCGCCGAGGGTGACCTTAGGGAAAGTGCAACAGAGATATACCGCCCGCTTTGCGGGTAAGGGTGGAAAGGCGAGGTAAGAGCTCACCGGCGTGCGGGGAACCGCATTGCCCTGCAAACCCTATCCGGAGCAACACCGACCGGAGAGGAGCGAAAGCTCCGCGCTTGCTCGGCGTAATTCTCTCCGACAGGTGGCTTGAGCGTATCGGCAACGGTGCGCCTAGACAGATAGTTGCCTTAAAAGACAAAACTCGGCTTACAGGCCTGCTCGCTTATTTGACATGTAACCCGCCGTGTGTCCCCGGCATATGATGTGCTGAGGTGATATCAATGTCGGACGGAGTGCTTCTCGGCATCTTTGCGTCGTTCGTGCTCATCGGCGTGGTCAGCATATCGTATTACATACTGCTGAAAATTCTGCACCCGCGCTCAAACGGCAGATATATCGTCGTTATCCCCGCAAGGGCGGGAATGACCGATGCCGCGGGGAAGGGCTATGCCCAGCGGCTTCGCAGCGGAATGCTCGGCGATAAAGAAGCCGTTGTGATTCTCGATCTCGGTATGGACGAAAAGCAGATCGAAGAGTGCAGAAGAATGTGCAGAAGCTGCGAGGGGCTTTATCTCTGCTCCCCCGGCGAATTTGAAAAGTTCGTTTCCCGAAAGGATATATAAATGGAGGAACATGAGAGGATACGCATAAGCGGCGTGATAAACGATGTGACCTTTGCGAATCCCGAAAACGGGTTCACGGTTCTCGAGCTCGAAAGCGGCGATGAGCTGATAAACGCAGTCGGCGTCATGCCCGAGCTCAAAGCCGGTGAGTTGCTTGAACTCTCCGGCTATTGGGATTTTCATGCCTCCTTCGGCCGCCAGTTCAGGGTCGAGCTGTGCGAGCATAAAATGCCCGCGTCCGCCGGCGATATCCTCCGCTATCTCGCCGCAGGCGGAGTCAAGGGCATCGGCTCGAAGCTCGCGGTCAAAATAGTCGACAAGTTCGGCGAGAACACCCTTGATATAATCGAAAACGATCCCGAGCGTCTTGCGCAGATTCGCGGCATATCGCCCGAAAAGGCGAAGCAGATCAGCGCGGATTTCAAGCGCCAGTTCGCCGTGCGCGAAATTATGATATCGCTCGAAAAATACGGCATGACAACCGCCGAATGTGTCAAAGCTTTCAATGCGTTCGGCGTGCGCGCCGCAGATATAATCAAACGCAACCCCTATGCGCTGTGCGGCGAGGGAGTGGGATTTAGCTTCGAGCGAGCCGAGTTCATCGCGGATCAGCTCCCCGACCCGCCCGATAACGGGTATCGGCTCCAGGCGGGCGTTCTGCATGTCATGAGCCACAACCTCTCGAACGGGCATACCTGCATCCCGCGCGAGAAGATGTTTTCTCCGTGCGCCGAGCTGCTCTCGACGAACGAGGACACGGTGGATATAACAATCGACGAATTAATAGGCTCGGGCAGGCTCGTCAGCGAGTTTATCGATAACCGCGAGTTTTTGTTCCTGCCGAATATCTACAAGGCGGAAAAGTCCTCGGCGGAGCGCATGAAACAGATACTCCGATTTCCTCCTGCAGGCAGAAAAGCGGCGGACAAGGAGATTGACAGAATAGAGAAAAATAACGGCATAAAATACGGCGATCTCCAGCGAAAGGCGATAGTCACCGCCATCGAGCGCGGTCTGCTTATCCTGACCGGCGGACCCGGAACGGGAAAAACGACGACCCTGAACGGAATCCTCCGGCTGTTTGAGGATGACGGGCTCAAGGTCGCGCTCGCTGCACCCACGGGACGCGCCGCAAAGCGCATGAGCGAGGTCACGGGCAGACCCGCCAAGACCATCCACCGACTGCTCGAAGTCGAGTGGGACAAGCATGATCGCCCGCAGTTCTCGCGCAACGCACGCAATCCGCTCGACGCTCAGGCGGTTATCCTCGACGAGCTGTCGATGGTAGATATAACTCTTTTTTCAAGCTTCCTCGAGGCGCTCCCGATAGGCTGCCGCCTTGTTATGGTCGGCGATTCGGATCAGCTGCCGCCCGTCGGCGCGGGCAATGTCCTGCACGATATGATAGCCTCCGGGGTTATCCCTGTCGTTGAACTGACCGAGGTTTTCCGCCAGGCGATGGAGAGCCTGATAGTCGAAAACGCGCATAGAATAGTCAAAGGCGAGCCGCCGAAGCTCGGTGTGCGCGACAAGGACTTCTTCTTCATGCGGACGGATTCGCCGTTTATCGCGGCAAAGACCGTCTCGGATCTGTGCGCCACGCGCCTGCCCCGTGCCTATGGATATTCGCCGCTCGACGATATCCAGGTCATCTGTCCGTCGAGAATGGGTGAGTGCGGCACGAACAACATCAACCGCGTCATGCAGGCGGCACTTAATCCGCCGGATGCCTCGAAGCCCGAGACTACAGTCGGTGCGACAGTGTTCCGCACGGGCGACAAGGTCATGCAGACGCGCAACAACTATGATATCGAGTGGACAGGCCCCGACGGCGACGGGACGGGGATTTTCAACGGCGATATAGGTATCCTCAGAAAAGTAGATATTCGCTCGCGCATGGCGGAGATAATGTTTGACGAGCGCAAGGCTGTTATCCCGTTTGAAGCCTTGCAGGAACTCGAGCTTGCCTACGCCGTGACCGTTCATAAGAGCCAGGGCAACGAGTTTCCCGCGGTCATAATGCCGATAATCGGAGTGCCGCCGCGCCTTGCATACAGAAACCTGCTCTATACCGGCGTCACCCGCGCGAAAAAAATACTTGTCCTCGTCGGCAGCCAGAGTCAGATTTACGCTATGGCGGCGAACGACAAAAAAGCCAGACGCTATTCCGCGCTCAAGCATTTTCTTTTGGTGAACGAAGAATGAAGATGTCGGCGTTTGAATATATCTCATATGCTCTCTTCCCGCGCCGCTGCGCCCTGTGCGGCAAAGTCGTGCCGCCGGATATGCCCGTGTGTGAAAAGTGCGAAGCCGATCTTGAATATGTAAAAGGCGATATATGCCCGCACTGCGGCAGGGAGAAAAAGTATTGCTCATGCTCGTCTCACCGACGCTTTTTCGAATCGCAGACCGCGCCGTTTTATTATTCCGGCGCCGCAAAGCGTTCGGTTCATGCCCTGAAATTTGACGGCCGCGTTCAGAATGCCGTGGGACTCGCCCGGTTTATGTCGGACAGCGTTAAAAAGAATTTTGCGGGCGTGAAGTTTGATTTCGTCTGCTGTGTGCCCCTGTCGGAATCTTCGCTCAAAAAGCGCGGATATAACCAGAGCGCACTGCTCGCAAAAGAAATTGCAAAAGAGCTCGGCGTGCCGTTTGAAGAAAAACTGCTCTCCCGACCGTTTCAGGGAAAGGAGCAGAAAACATTGGGCGGCATCGAGCGCTTCGGCGGAGTTATAGGCGCGTTCGACTGCACCGAAAACAAAATTACAGAAAATGCCGCAGTTCTGCTCTGCGACGATATATCAACAACGGGAGCGACGCTCAACGAGTGCGCAAAGCTCCTGCTTCTGCGCGGCGCGGATAAAGTATATTGCGTCAGCGCGGCGATAACCAAAAAGGAGGACGGAAAATGCTCGGAACAAACATCGGAATAGACCTCGGCACAACTTCCATACTCGTCTTCGTTGAGGGCAAGGGAATAGTCGTCTCCGAGCCGAGCGCCGTCGCATTCGATACCGATACGGGCAGACTCCTGGCGGTCGGTCAGAAGGCGGCGGATATGATTGGGCGCAACCCCGATTCCATAACCGTCGTCAAGCCCATGCGAAGCGGAGTCATCTCGGATTTCACCGCCACAAAGGCGATAGTCCGCGTCCTGCTCTATAAAGTCTGCAAAAACATGGTGTTCAAGCCCAATATAGTCGTCTGTATGCCCTCGACCGTCACGAACCTTGAGAAGAGAACTATCCTCGATCTCGTCACCGCCGCAGGAGCGGGCAGGGCGTGCCTTATAGAAGAGCCGCTCGCCGCGGCACTCGGCGCGGGGCTTGATATCAGACGCCCGATGGGCACGATGGTCGTCGATATCGGCGGCGGAACTGCGGATATCGCGGTCGTCACCATGGGCAGTATCTCGATTTCAAAATCAGTTAAGATTGCCGGCAATATCCTCGACGAAGATATAATCCGCTACCTGCGCCGCGAGCGCAATATAGTCATCGGCGAAAAGACCGCCGAGAGCATAAAAAAACGCATCGGCTGCGCGTATCTGCGCGATACCGAGCTTGCAATCGGCATAAAGGGCAAGCACTATATAACCGGAATGCCGATAACCGATGAAGTCAACACCACGGAAGTCTATCTTGCCATGCGCGAGCACCTCGAAGCGATAGCCGAGGGCGTGCGCAGCGTGCTCGAGGTGACGCCGCCAGAGCTCGCTGGTGACATCTCCGAGACGGGTATACTTTTAACCGGCGGCGGTGCTCTGCTCGACGGCATGGATAAGCTCATAGAGAAGAGAACCGGCGTCCATGTCATTATCCCCGACGATCCGCTCGAGTGCGTCGCGCTCGGCACGGGCTACGCCATCGAGCATATGGATATCCTCGAAAACAACGGCGGAATCTTCAAGACCCGCGAGGAGATAACGGGATTCAAAGATTAAATTTCAAAGCGCGCTGCTTTATTATTGAGGCGGCGCGTTGGTCTGTCAAAAAAGTCTGTTATTGCACGGGGTCTCAAGGCTCCACTGTGTAAGGGGAGCTGTCACGGCAAAGCCGTGACTGAGGGGTTGTTGCGTGAAAGCTCAAAATACTCAGCATTTTTGAAGAATTATAACTTATTCAAAACAATCTCTCCGGCGCTTCGCACCACCATTTTTTCACACAATCGGGGCATTATTTCCTGCGAAGCTTCCAAAACCGGGTTTATCGATAAGCTGACGCGCTGCTTTATTTAGGCGGCGCGTTTTTATGTTTTTGCCGTTCGTACCGCTTAAAGTGCGGTTCGTGCCGCACCCTGTTGACACAGGAACTTCAATCGGATATTATTTGCCTGAGAAATTGCGTGAAGCGCTGAAAACGGAGGGTAAATAATGAAACTGAGAAAGATAGCGGCTGTGCTTATCGCAATCGTGGTGCTTTGCGCCGCCGTGCCGAATGTTGCGTTTGCGCAGAGTGGTGAGACTATGGGCAATGCTATAAATATTAACCTTAATGAAACTGTTTCGGCAGAAAGGTATTATTGCTACTATAAGTTTACTATTGACAAGCCCGGATATATTCAGCTGAAAGTTGACCATAGCTATAATGGTGGCGAGTTCTTTTGCGTTGTATTTCAAAGCAAAAATCCTGATGCTATGGAATATCAGTGGGATAAATTTTATAATTTACACGCCAGAAAAACAGCAGTAACAACCACAGGCTCAAAAATGGGGTTAAAGGCGGGAACATACTATCTTGAAATATTTACGGATAGCACAGCAGAGGCTATTGACTATGATTTGACTGTTATGTTTACTGCCGCAAATGACTGGGAAGCCGAAAAAAATGATAATGTGACTACGGCGAATAATATAAAGCTCAATGAAGTGAAATACGGACATATAGGAGAACAGGTCGGAAATTATGACTATTTTAAAATAGATATACCTTCTGACGGTAAATACGATATAGAAATTAATCACGACTATTTAAACATAAGCCACGATGCGATTGAAGTAAGCGTGCGAACATATAACGGGACTGATGAAAAGAAATGTGGAAGCTTCTTTTCCAAAGGAACAACTGAAAAAACTAAAGACACATTTGAACTTTCAGCCGGAACATATTATATAAGAGTCGAAGATTATGCACGCGCCTTTTTTGGCGAGTATTCTATTGTTGTAAAGAAATCTTCTGCTACGGGAGGCAAGCCATCACAAGGAAGTTCTGGCAATTCAAACAGCGCCAAGCCCGCGGGCGGCAACAATGTCGTCACCGACGCGCCGCAGGGCGTGACCGAGAGTGAGACCTTCGCGCAGATAAACGCAGAGGTCGAAAAAGAAGCGAGCTCCGCCGAAATAAAGTTCTACGGCGATTTCAAATATATCGTGATAAATGTCAATGTCTATATCTGCGGCTATGTCGGCTCGGATAAAAAGGTTGAGATTCCCTCGGAAATAGACGGCATGCCGGTTGTCGGAATAACGGATAACGCGTTTGCCAAAACTTCGGCTCAGGAGATAACCGTTCCGTCGAGCGTCAGCGAGTTCGGCAAGAACGCCTTCGGCGAGGAAGACGGCGAAACGAGAACGATAGTTGCTGAGGACGGCTCGCCCGCCGAGGCATATGCGCTGAGCGCGGGCATGAACCTGAAGAAATACAGCGCGAAGTCATCGAGCGGAATTGACGACAGCACAAAGTTCAAAATCATTGCCGTCTGCGCGGTCATCGCCGTTATAGGCGCCGCCGCAGTTATCGCGCTGATTGTAGTGAAGAAGTGTAAGTAAAAATCCGCTTCCAAACTTTTCCGTATAAACCCGTCAAAAACCGTCCATAATTCGGTTGCATCCGAAAGAAAGGACGGTTTTTACTTATCATGAAGTCAAAAAAATTATCAAGGCTGCTCAAAATACAGGCTGTTGTGTTCGCGGTCGTTGTCGCGGCGGGCGCGTGCAGCGTCGGGGCGTTTGCCTATAACTGTTCGCGTGTGCGCTCCGATGTGCTGCGAATGCATGTCATTGCAAATTCCGATTCCGACGAGGATCAGGCGCTTAAACTAAAAGTCCGCGACGCCGTGCTCGAACGCGGAGCGGAGCTCTTCGACGGCACAGTGACGGCGGACGAGGCGAAGGCGAAAATAGAGCCGCAGAAAGCGGAGCTTGAAGCTGCCGCGCGTGAGGTGATAGAGCGCGAGGGCTATGACTATCCCGTGAGCGTCAATGTCGTCAATGAGTATTTCGCAACCCGCTGTTACGGCGATCTGACTATGCCTGCGGGACGCTACACCGCCGTCAAAGTCGTGATAGGCGAGGGCGCGGGGCATAACTGGTGGTGCGTGATGTTCCCGCCGCTGTGCCTGCCTGCCGCGCAGGATAGGGGAGGCAATATCGACGCGTTCCTCGACGGCGACGAGCTCAAGGTCGTCGAAAGCTCCGGCAGATACGAGCCGCGTTTTAAAATAGTCGAGATAATAGAAGAATTCAGGGAAAAAACCTCGCCCGAAAACTGAAAATTTTCTTTGCGGCTCGCCGATTCCAAAGGTGAGCCGCAAAAATTTTGCCGAGTGCGTCTTTTTTTGTCAAATCTGTTGACTTTTTTGCGGATTAGCTCTATATTAATACTTACTATATTTTTGATGTGCGGTTTGCATCGTATTCTTTTGAGAGAGGGGCTGCATAATTGAAAAAAAATGTCATTATCGATCTGAAACACATCTCCGTCAAACTGGGTGATAATCAGGTGCTCGACGATCTGAGCCTTTATATAAGGGACAGGGAGTTCATCACGCTGTTAGGTCCGTCTGGCTGCGGAAAGACTACTATTCTGCGCGTCATTGCCGGTTTCCTCGAACCCGATGAGGGGGATGTCATATTTGAGGATAAAAAAATCAATGGTGTGCCGCCTCATAAGAGGCAGGTTAACACCATTTTTCAGCGTTACGCGCTTTTCCCGCATCTGAACGTCTATGAAAATGTGGCGTTCGGTCTGCGCATAAAGAAAACGCCGGAGAATGAGATTGAAAAGACGGTCAGCGAAATGCTGTCTATCGTCAACCTCAGCGGCTTTGAAAAGCGCAACATAAATTCACTCTCGGGCGGTCAGCAGCAGAGGGTGGCGATAGCCCGCGCCCTTGCGGTCAAGCCGCGCGTGCTTCTGCTCGATGAGCCGCTCGGCGCGCTCGATCTCAAATTGAGACGCGAGATGCAGGTCGAGCTCAAGAAGATTCAGCAGCAGATGGGCATAACATTTATATATGTCACCCACGATCAGGAGGAGGCTCTCACGATGTCGGATACCGTCGTCGTGCTCAACCAGGGCTATATCCAGCAGATCGGCACTCCCGTTGACATTTATAACGAGCCCACGAACGCTTTCGTCGCCGATTTCATAGGCGAGAGCAATATCATAGACGGCGTTATGATAAGGGATCGCCTCGTGCGTATCCTCGGCGCGGAGTTCGTCTGCGTCGATGAAGGCTTTGGCGAGAATATGCCCGTCGATGTCGTCATAAGACCCGAGGATGTCGTCCTGACTCCGCCCTCGCAGGGTGAGCTCAAGGGCGTTGTCACCGATATAATATTCAAGGGCGTGCACTATGAGATGCACGTTATGGTGAACGGATATGAGTGGCTCGTCCACAGCACCGTCTCCACTCCCATCGGAGCGGAGGTGGGCCTCAGCGTTGAACCCTCGAACATCCAGATTATGAACAAACCCGAGTCCGAGGACGAGGAGGTGTTCAACGCCGATGCGTAAAAAACTTATGGCAGGGCCGTATCTTCTGTGGATGCTGGTCTTTACGATAGTGCCGCTGCTGTTCGTTTTTTATTACGGCTTCACTTCTTCGGACGGCACGTTCACTTTTTCAAACATAACGGCGATTTTTGAAAAGATTCATATTCAGGCGCTCGGACTGTCTCTGCTGCTCGCAGTGATAACAACGGCGGTGTGCCTGCTGTTCGCTTATCCGCTCGCTCTGATACTCAGCAAAAGCGCCGCAAAAAACCGCAGCTTCGTTATATTTATTTTTATCCTGCCCATGTGGATAAACTTCCTGCTCAGGATAATCGCGATAAGAATGCTGCTCTCCGATAACGGCATTCTGAACAGCGTTCTCTCGGCGCTGAATCTGCCGAATTTCAGCATCATGTATACCCCGGCGGCGATAGTTATCGGTATGGTCTATGATTATTTCCCATTCATGGTTCTGCCGATTTACAATGCCCTTATAAAAATTGATCGCAACCTTCTCGACGCCGCGGGCGACCTCGGCGCGACCCCGGCGAGGACTTTCCGCAAGATAATCTTTCCGCTCTCCGTGCCCGGCGTTATAAGCGGCATCACTATGGTGTTCGTGCCGAGCATCTCGGAGTTCGTTATCGCCGATATTCTCGGCGGCGGCAAGGTTCTGCTCATAGGCAATATTATCGAGCAGGAGTTCAACCAGGGCAATAACTGGCATCTCGGCTCCGGAATCTCGATAGTGCTCATGATATTTATCTTCGTGAGCATGATGATCGGCGAGATGAAAGGCTCGGGAGAGGAGGCGTCGCTGTGGTAAAGTTCAGGCACTTCCTCGAAAAGTTTTATGTGGCGATAATCTTCGTCCTGCTCTATCTGCCGATAGCCGTTCTGACAGTCATGTCGTTCAACAATTCGCGCTATATGAAATGGGGTGGCTTCACCCTCAGGTGGTACGAAGACCTGTTCACGAGCGGACCTATTATGGAGGCTCTGCGCAACACGCTTTTGCTCGCCGTGCTCTCCGCTTTGATAGCGACGGTCGTCGGCACTCTCGCCTGCGTGGGCATACTCTATATGAAAAAGCGTAGCCAGTCGGCGATAATGAGCGTCAACAGCATTCCGCTTCTCAATGCCGATATCGTAACGGGCATCGCGCTGATGCTGCTCTTCGTGCGCATGTTCGGCAATCTCAATTTCACGACCATGCTCATAGCGCATATCAGTTTCAATATTCCCTATGTCGTCCTCAATGTACTGCCGAAGCTCCGTCAGCGCGACAGGAACACATATGAGGCGGCGGTCGACCTCGGCGCAACGCCGGTTCAGGCGTTTTTCAAGGTGATAGTCCCGGATATTTTCCCGGGCATCCTCTCGGGCTTCCTTATGGCGTTCACCATGTCGCTCGATGATTTCACCATCACTTATTTCACCAAGGGCGCGGGAATAAAGACGCTCTCGATAATAATCTATACCGAGCGCAAGCTCGGCAACCAGCCGGAGCTCTATGCTCTGTCAACTATAATCTTCCTCATCGTGCTTATCGTGCTGTTCGTCGTCAACCGAATCAGCATCAATAAAGAGAGAAGCGCGGCAAAGGGAAAAAACTATTGATGGGGGACGAAAAATGAAAAAATCTGTTTTTGTAAGAATTGCGGCGGCAGTTATGGCTATAGTGCTCTGCCTCTGCTCCATGGGCGCGCTCGCGGGCTGCACCAAGACCCGCAGCATAAATGTGCTCGTTTACGGTCAGTATATCGACCTCGATGTTATCTCGAACTTTAAAAAAGAGAACGGCATAAAAGTTAATGTCGATGAGTGCGACACTCCCGAGGAGCTTTATAACAAAGCGGTCAACGGCGATCAGTCGTATGACCTCATCTGCACCTCGGATTATATAATCGAGCGTTTCATCAAGGAGAACAGGCTCTCTGAGCTCAACTTCGACAACATCCCGAATATTAAGAATATCGGCGAAGTTTATCTCGAGAAGTCAAGATCGTTCGACCCCGAGAACAAGTATTCCGTCCCGCATTTCTGGGGCACCGTCGGCGTTATCTATAACACCAAGATGGTCTCCGAAGAGGATGCGAAGAGCTGGAAGATGTTCTTCAACGAGAAGTATTCCGGAAAGATAATCATGTCCAACAGCATCCGCGACTCCTTCCTTGTTGCGCTTGAGGCTCTCGGCTATTCGCTCAACACCACCGACAAGGCTCAGATAGACGAGGCGAAGCAGCTGCTCATCAAGCAGAAGCCGATGCTCAAGGCGTATCTTGTCGAGACCGAGGCTCGCGACGCGATGATAAGCGGCGAGGCTGCGATGGCTCTCGTCTATAACGGCGAAGCTTATCTCGCTATCGAGGGCGACGAGGAGCAGAACATCAGCGGCAACCCCGATCTGAAGTTCACAATCCCCGAGGAGGGCACGAACTTCTGGATCGATTCGTGGGTCGTCCCGACCTACAGCTCAAACAAGGCTGACGCCGAGGCATTCATCAACTACCTCTGCGGAGTCGAAGCGGCGAAGAAGAACTTCGAGTATATCTATTATTCGACTCCGAACCAGGCTCTCTACAATGAGCTTGATCCCGAGGTTCAGCAGGATGAGGATATCTTCCCGTCTCGCGAGGTTATCGACAAAGGCGAGGTTTATCACGACCTCGGAGCCGATCTCGACGCTTATTACAGCGCCGCATGGAAAGAAATAAAGTCATAATAAATAGCCGGGGTGCGGACTGCCGTGCCCCGGAATTTCTGTAAGAAAGGGTAATATTCATGCTTATAGATGAACTTGTCGGCTTTTCGAATTTTTACGGCTCCGACCCGTCTCTTGTCCTCGCCGGCGGCGGCAACACCTCCGCAAAGGCGGACGGCAGGATGTGGGTCAAGGGCTCGGGCACGGCTCTCGCGACCATAACGGCGCAGGGCTTTGTTGAAATCGATCTTTCGAAGCTCGGCGAAATATTTGAAAAGAGCTATCCGGATTCCGATTCCGAGCGCGAGGCTCTTGTTCTTCAAGATCTTATGGCGTCGCGCGTTCCGGGCGAGACAAAGCGCCCGAGCGTCGAAACTACGCTCCATGCGCTGTTCCCGCAGACCTATGTCCTGCACCTGCACCCGGCAAAGGTGAACGGCATCACCTGCTCAAAGGGCGGGGAGAGCGCCGCACGCCAAGTGATAGACCGCGATTTCATCTGGATTGAGCAGTGCCGCCCGGGCTATGTGCTGGCGAAGCTCTGCCGCGACAAGATGCTTGAATTTAAGGCTCGCACGGGCAAAGACTGCGATATGTTCCTGCTCGAAAATCACGGCATATTCGTCGCCGCCGATACGGTCGATGCCCTCGGCGAAAAGCTGAGTTTCGTGCTCAATTCGATTGACCGCAGCCTTTCGGAAAAGCCCGATTTCGATAGGACTCCGACCTCGGACACCGAGGCTCAGAGCGCTCTGCTTTCGGCATTTCCGCAGGATACTGTCTGCCGCGAAGTCCCGTTCGGCGTGTCAAAGAGCTTTGTCGGCTCCGCGGATGCCGCAAATGAGCTTATGCGCCCGTTCACTCCCGACCATATCGTCTATTGCCGCGCCTATCCGCTCTGGCTCGACAGCGTCGGCGAAGCGGGTGAAAAGATAAGCGCATATAATAAAAAATACGGCTTCATGCCGCGTGCCATTCTGCTTCGGGGCAGGGGAGCGTTCTGCTTCGGCGAGAGCGAGAAGCGCGCAGCGACTGCCGAGATGCTTTTTGAAGATGCGGCGGATATCGCCGTGTATTCGCGCTCGTTCGGCGGCGCGTCGCACATGACGGAAGAGCTCACGGATTTCATCACAAATTGGGAAGTTGAAGCCTACAGAAGCTCGCAGAACGGCTGAAAAAACGCATTTGAGGCGGCAAAGTGAAATCTGTTTTAATTTTTCGTGAAATATTGCCCGTAAAGCTTGAAATACCTACTCAAATAAGTTAAAATATTAACAAATAAAAAGAGCTCAGAAGAGCCGGAGACCATGTGGTCTCTCAATAGATATGGGGGAAAAAAGAATGTCAGTCAGACTTAACACCTCGTTTGTCGGCGAGGCGGCGGATGCCGCCAAGTTCTCGGCTATTCAGCCGGAGATAACCGCCGCGCATGAAAAGCTTCATAATGGCACGGGCGCAGGCAATGCATTCCTCGGCTGGGTCGACCTTCCCGTCAACTATGACAAGGAAGAGTTCGCCAGAATAAAGGCAGCCGCAGAGAAGATAAAGAAAGATTCCGAGATACTTATAGTTATCGGCATCGGCGGATCTTACCTCGGCGCAAGAGCCGCTATCGAGTTCGTGAAGTCCCAGAAATATAACGATGTCGCCGCCGATACTCCGAAGATTTACTTCGCCGGCAATACAATAAGCTCCTCGACCCTTGCCGAGCTTATCGATATCTGCAAGGATAAGGACTTCTCTGTCAATGTTATCTCGAAGTCCGGAACGACCACCGAGCCCGCACTCGCGTTCCGTATCTTCAGAGACCTGCTCATCAAGAAGTACGGCAAGGACGGCGCAAAGGACCGCATCTATGCCACTACCGATAAATCAAAGGGCGCGCTTCGCAATATGTCCGATGAAGAGGGCTATGAGACTTTCGTAGTTCCCGATAACGTCGGCGGAAGATATTCCGTGCTCACCGCAGTCGGTCTGCTTCCGATAGCGGTCGCCGGTATTGACATCGATGCACTCATGAAGGGTGCCGCAGACGCGAGAGAGCAGTATATGTCGCCCGAACTTGACAAGAACGACTGCTACCGCTACGCCGCTATCCGCAACATTCTCTACAGAAGCGGCAAGAAGATCGAAATGATGGCTGCCTATGAGCCGGACTACACCATGATGTGCGAGTGGTTCAAGCAGCTCTTCGGCGAGAGCGAGGGCAAGGACGGCAAGGGTATCTTCCCGGTCACGGCGGAGTTCACGGCCGATCTGCATTCCCTCGGCCAGATGATCCAGCAGGGTCAGCGCAACCTCTTTGAGACGGTCGTGCGCTTCGCGCCGCCACAGAAAAAGGCAACGATCGAGGTCGACTGGAAAAACCTCGACGGGCTGAACTACCTCGAGGGCAAGTCGCTCGACTTTGTCGAGGAGCAGGCCTTCCTCGGGACGCTCGCGGCGCATGTGGACGGCGGCGTGCCGGTCATGGTGCTGCAAACCGACCGCGTCAGCGCCGATACGCTCGGCGAGCTGTTCTTCTTCTTCGAGCTGTCGTGCGGCATCTCGGCCTATATGCTGGGCGTCAATCCCTTCAACCAGCCCGGCGTGGAATTCTATAAGAAGAATATGTTCCACCTGCTCGGCAAACCGGGATATTGATCTCCATGGTAAAATGGCTGCCTCAAATGCCGCAGCCCCATAGGGCGATCCTGTCAAAGCGCGGAGATCGGCATTCATAAAGGCAAGGAAGCTCTGATTCAATCGCAAGAGCGCTCCGCAATGGATTTCAAACATTTCAGAAAAAATGGTAGGTTTTCTACGGAAAACCTACCATTTTTGTGTCATTGCGAGGAGCGCAGCGACGTGGCAATCTTAAAGCCATAGGTATGGCATCCCGTGGCGAAGCACGGGGGCACAAAGCGACGTAATCCCGAAATTTTGATTTGTCGCAAGGCGACATCGCGCAGGCTTTGCCGTGCTTCGTTCCGGGATGCCGTTTCGTCCCGTTTCAGATTGCCGCGTCGGGCATTGAAAATGCCCTCCTCGCAATGACAAATTTGGTAGGTTTTGCTGGAAAACGGAACGATTTTCGGAACGGAACGTTTGAAAGACGAAGCGCAGCGACACTACGCAAAAAATAGCCGCAAAAAATGAAAAACGTCTGTTTCCCAAATAAAAACGCTCCAAATTTTTGTATCATTGCCCAGCCCTGCGCTTCATACAGCAAAACGAGGATGCCGCGAAAACGGCATCCTCGTTTGGTGCAAAAGCAATTATTTGGTCAGATAGCGCATGAGCATGGTCGCGATCTCAGCACGGGTGGCATCGCCCTTGGCGTTCAGTCTGTTGCCGTCGCCCTTGATGACGCCCTCGGAGACCGCCCACTGCATGGCCGCGTGGGCATAGCTGCTGACCTGATCGGTGTCGACGAAGGCGCTCAGATCCTGCTTGACCTCCGGCGCGCCCTCGCGGCGATAGAGGATCGTCGCGATCTGCTCGCGGGTGACAGGCTCCTCCGGCTCGAAGGTCGTCGGCGTCGTGCCGTTGACGATGCCGTTTTGGAAGGCCCAGATCACGGCGTCGGTGTAATATTTGTTGGGCTTGACGTCGATAAACGGGTTCGTCTTGCCCTCGACGCTCGGCGAACCGGCCTGACGGTAGAGGATCGTCACGAGCATCGCGCGCGTCACGCTGCCGTTCGGCTCAAACATGCCGTCGCCGACGCCGTTCATCATGCCGTTTTCGATCATGTAGTGCACGCCGTCATGATACCAAGCGCTCTGGTCGATGTCGGTGAACTTCTCATAGGCACCTAAGTTGGTCTTCGTGAACGCCTGGAAGCCTGGCGTTGAAGCGGCCAAGACAGGCGTCACGAAACTCAGACATAGAAGAGAGGCTAATAAGGTGCAGCAGAGTTTCTTTAAGGCTTTCATAAAAAATCGTCCTCCTTTTGGGGCCTTGTTAACCCCTTTCAACTATAAAGATAGAAAATCAGAAAAAGTGCAACCGACTTTTTCAAAATTTGCGAAAAAAATTTCTCCTGCGGAAATCTTTTGCTTTTCACAGGAGAAATTGTGTTGCACTTTTTGGTTTTTTCTATCTTATGATAACGAAGGGGACATTAAACAGTTTCCTTAACCTGAGCAGAAGATTTCTCCGCTAGGATCAGGCGCTTTGCTTTTTCTTTGGTGCGGGTCATGGCAACACGGACGCTGCTGGGTTTGATGTTCAATTCCAAAGCGATCTCGTCATAGGACTTGTTCAAGATATACCGTGCCTCTAACAGATATTGACTTCGAGTGTCCAACTTCAACCAGGCCCGACGGAACGCATCTACATCGTCGCTCTCGCTTAGGTGCAGTTGGTAAGGATCTTCCTTAGAGGAAGGAAAAGTTGTTAAATCATCCAGAGAGAATTCCTTTCGATTACTTTTCTTCTCTAAGTAGTTAAACGCTGTGTTCTTACAAGTTGAAATGATGTAGTTAGTGAGTTTAGACCTCTTCAAAGTTTTTAAGAGAGTCAGCTTATCGATTAACTTTGGGAGTGTAGACTGAAAAATGTCGTCTGCATCCCAAGGATCTCTAGT
>OJAW01001208.1_pt1 | contig 15666 bp, 15 predicted proteins | sample 1589151 | NCBI WGS metagenome assembly OJAW01 (sample SAMN03283290) | human gut metagenome | biome: human-associated habitat; material: feces | host: Homo sapiens | place: Peru | collected 2012 | reverse complement strand
CTATTAATGCCAAAGTAAGTGACGCTTCTGTTGTAAAATACATTGGTAAAGAAGGACAAACTGTAGGAAGTTATAGTTATGGAGATGAAGTTCCATCTATCTTAGTCGCAACACTTCCTCAGTTTCCAACCAATGCAAATGGAGTAATAGTATTACTAGGGGATGTAGTAGATCCAATCTTCGATTTACCAACATATAATAAGTTCACAGTAAAAGATGGGGATACAACTCTAACTACTAAATCAGATGGTACAGTCGTTGATAGTTCTGGTAATGTAGTCGCAACTATTTCTATCCCAAATACATTTTGGACTGAACAAATAGGTGGAAGGGTAGTTACACTTACCATAAATTATCAATATCTTAAAAGTACCAAGTTAACAGTTACTTATAGTCTTACCTTGAATTCATCCGCAACTGTTAGTACATCTGGGAATCAAAATACTGCTGGTCTTGCAATAAATAGTGATGTCTATAATGAAAGTGCCAATGGCTCAACAAGCGGCTCTTACATTCCCTTTTACACATACACAACAATCTACACCTATGGTATAGATTTACTTGCCTACAAGCAAGGTGATAAATCAACAACTTTATCAGATATGACATTTGATGTTTATAAAGATTCAAGCCTAACTCAAAAGGTTGGTACAATTACCACAGACTCATCTGGTAAAGGAACCCTTGCTAGAGTAGCCGAAGGTACATACTACTTAAAAAATACTAAAACCAAATCAGGTTACGACCTTGCCACTACAACAAGTATGAAAGTAAAAATATCAGGCTCAGTAGCAAGTACAACCGACGGTTATTACAAAGTAGAAATAGAAGTACCGGTTGCCAAAAGTTTACCACTAACTGGAGGCGTAGGTACAATCATTTATACTGGAATAGGTATACTAATTGTCTTAGTATCCGTAATATTGATCATACTTTATAACAAAAAGAATAAAAAGTAATTAAAACATTCCAAACTAGTGAAAAAATATAAAAAATTATTATTTTTTTGATAATAATATAATAAAGAGGTAAATATTCATAATAATACACCAACTAGAAATTAAAAATTATTATAGAATATATGAAGTAAGGAGTGATTTAATTATAGAAAAGTATAAAATTTATGAAGAAGGCACAGATTTTATTTTTGAAAAAATTCAGGATGCCAACACAAAAGGCACTAGACAAAAAAAGATTGCTATTGATTTAAGTACTAAACAAATGGTCTACTTCAAATATGAAATGTACAATTGTAGTGAGTCATGTTCAGAAAAAATGAGTTATGAAATAGCCAAAATTTTAGGCTACCCCTGTGCTCATATAGAACTAGCAAAAGATAAAAAGAATAATATAGGAGTTTTAAACTATTTGTTTATTGACCGTGAACAAGAAGAACATCACGATGCTACAGACTTTATAAATAAAAATGAAAGTGAAGCAAAAGAATATTATACAATCTCAAATATAAAAAAATGTTTGGATGATATTGACAAAAGATTATTTGATGATTTCATTAAAATAATGATATTTGATGCCCTAGTTGGTGAAACAGATAGGCATGCAGAAAATTGGGGAGTTACAAGTAAAAATGGAAAGTATAAATTATCGCCATTGTATGATAATGGTACCAATTTATTAAGAAATTTTAAGGACGAAGAGTATGCTGAAAAATTTTATACTGGAAAAAAACAATTTTCAAGTTATATACCCAAAGCTTCTTCACTAATATTTAAGGAGGATCATTCTAAGCATTATAGGTTACATGAATTAATAGAATATCTATATATAAAATACCCAGAACAAGTTACAAAAGAAATTAAAAATTTAGATAAACTAACACCAGATAAAATATCTGCGATTGTAAACGGAATACCAAACGAATTATTGACTAATAAACACAAAGAATTTATAATAAAATACCTAAAAGAACGCAAATTGCTTCTTGAAAACATAATAAAAGGAAGGTGATAGTATGCCAGAAGAATTATTGATGATTTGGAAAGCACCAATTAGTAGACGTAGATTTATTATTGGTAAACTATCAAAAAAGGAAAATACATATTATTTTAAATATACTAATCCAGAATTGGAGGATGCAAAAAAAGATGGATTTAACTACTTTCCAGGATTTAACTACCTAGATAAAGAGTACACATCAAACACATTGTTTGCCAATATAGCAACGAGACTCCCAAATCCTTCAAGACCAGATTATTTAGAAATCTTAAATTCATATAATCTAGAATCAGATTCTACTAAAATGGAAATTTTAAAGGCCACAAAAGGTAGGCTACTAACGGACAATTTTGAATTTGTTCAACCATTTGATAGAAATAATAAAATTGAATTTGATATTGCTGGAACAAGTCATTACTTATTAGAAAAAAATATAAAGGAAAACTTAAAAATAAATGACAATCTAGAATTAGAACATGAGCCAGATAATAAAAGTGACAAATATGCAATTAAAGTACTATATGAATGTGAAGATAAAATGGTTTTATTAGGATATGTCCCTAGATATTATAGTAAGGAACTAGCCAGTCTATTAGCGGCTGGAACAAAGTATTCTGCTAAAATCGAAAGCCTAAGATTAGAAAGTGACATTAGAGATGAAGATGTAACAGCAAGTGTTAAATTAATCTTTGAAAATAAACAAAATTAATAAAGTATTCAAAAAATATAAACGTATAAAAGAAGAAATCATTAAATCGATTTCTTTTTTTTATAAAGATTTTTCTAAAATAATAATTAAAAGTGAAATAATAACAAAGCTAATAAGAACAGTAATAATTACTGAAATTTAAACACATGAAGAAAAGGTACAACTCTATCGGTGAAGTAGGAATATTAAACACTGACAACCAAAACGACAACTTTCAACTTGCTTTTTCTGAAAGTCAAAAACATTAAAAAAAAACATCTATACAAATATTGTATCGTGTGATACAATAAACCTGTAATTGATATGAAAGAGGGTGAAATATTGCCTACAACAACAAGAATAACTAAAGAAATGATTTTAAATGCTGCTTTTGAAATAACGAGAACTGAAGGAATTGGAAAAGTTAGTAACAGAGAAATAGCCAAGAAAATGAATTGCTCAATCAGACCAATTTATTACCAATTTAAAAACTCCGAGGAATTAAACAAAGAGTTGTACAATAAAATAGATAGATACTTCTATACTTTTATAATGCAAAACATGGTTGATGATATTCCTCCATACCAACAAATTGGTATCAACTACATAAAGTTTGCTCAAGAAGAAACTAACTTTTTTAAAGTACTGTTCATGTCCCCGGCCCGAGATGTTCCTAATACCTTTGTCGCAACAGACGAAACCGGTTTTGCTGGTGTTATTGATGCCATTAAACTAAGTACACATTTAGGCGACAAAGACATCAAAAGTTTCCACACAAAAATGTGGATATTTGTTCACGGAATCGCAACCTTAATCGTCTCTAAAAGTGTTAAATTTACCGAAAAACAAATTAAAGATTTATTATCCCTAGAATTTCAAGCACTCATGTTACTTGAAGAAAATCCTGATAATAAATGGGTATTAAAAAATAGTAATGATTGGAGAAAATAAAAATGAAAAACTATAAAAATATCATCCTAGGTTTAATTTTAATTTTAATTGGTATCGTAGTTGGAACCAATTCTCTAGGTATAACAAACATAAATATCTACTTTGCTGGTTGGTGGACTCTATTTATAATAGTTCCATGTTTCATCGGTCTTTTAAGCGAAGCTGAAAAAACAGGTAATATCATTGGTTTATTAATAGGTATATCTTTACTATTATGTTGTCAAAATGTTTTAGACTTTGATCTTATCTGGAAATTAGCCTTACCAGTAGCCTTAATTATTATTGGCTTATCTTTTGTCTTCAAAGATACTTTTAATCATAAAATATCATCTAAAATAAAAGAGTTAAATAATAAAGAAACTTCCGAAGGCTACTGTTCAACTTTTACAGGCCAAAATATTAAACTAGGTGATGAAAAGTTTACTGGTACAGATTTAACTGCTATATTTGGTGGTATCAAATTTGACATGACTAGTGCCAAACTAGAAAAGGAATCTGTTATAAATGCCTCTAGTATTTTTGGCGGAATTGAAATCTATGTCCCAGAAAATGTAGAAGTAAAAATAAAGTCATCTTCAATATTTGGTGGAGTAAGTGACAAAAGAAAAAACATCTCTCAAGATGAAAAAAATAAAACATTATATATAAATGCAACCTGCATTTTTGGAGGAGTTGAAATAAAATGACTGAGGCTCAAAAAATAATTAAATATCTTGCTCTTTCTCTGGCCATAGTTCTAATAATATCAATATTCTCCGCCATCATAACTGGCATATATGGCTTATCTAATGTTTTAGGCTTAAATCACAAACAAAAAGTTGGCGATTTAAAAGAACTATCTTGTCTAACTGCCGAGACTATTCCAACAGACCTAAAAATAGATCTGAGTTACACAGACTTAATAATAAAATCTGCCGATGAATTCAAGATAGAAACAACAGACTCATCAATCAAATGTAAGGGTAAAAATTCTACTTTAACAATCAAAGACAAAAAGAATTATTTTAATGTTACTACTAAACAAAAATTAGTCATCTCTCTAGCAAACACTGAAACATTTTCTGATATTGACATTTCAACTGGAGCCGGCAGTCTAGAAATTGACAATCTAATAACCAAACGCCTTACTCTAGATTTAGGAGCCGGTAAAACTACAATTAAAAAACTAATTTCTAATGATACAGAAATTGATACTGGAGCCGGTGAATTTACTATTGAATCTGGTACAATTAATGACCTAGATTTCGATATGGGAGTAGGTAAAACTACAATTACTGCCAATATTACCGGCAAAAGTAAAATTGATTCTGGAGTCGGTAGTCTAAACCTAAATATTCTAAACTACAAAGAAAATTACAGATTAAACTTAAGTAAAGGAATTGGAACTATAAAAGTTGATAATGAAGAAGTAAAGGACAATGAAACTATTGGAACTGGTCTTCATACTTTAACCATCGACGGTGGAGTTGGTGAAATTAATATAAAATTCAAAGGAGAATAACGTGAAAGAATTTATACTAACAGCCTTACCATATGTAATTATAGGCCTTTCTCTAATAATCATCTATACATCAAATAGAACAACAATAAAAATGATAATTACTTAACAGAAGGTATGGTGCTTGGCATGTGCCTAGGTGTTTCTTTAGCCCCATCTCTCAATCTCAACTTAGGCCTAGGAATAAGTCTAGGTATGTTAATTGGTGAAGCGATTGGTGCCTCTTTAAAAAAAGAAAAATAAAATCAGGTAGTCCTGAACATGAACTTGTTCTAAAATGTTGTACCTGTCTAAAAAGGAAAAAATAAAATGAGTAAATATTTAAAACTATGGGAATACATAAAGGAAAATAATAAAAGCGAAATTTCTTTTACTGAAGTAGAAGAGGTACTTGGATTCCCACTTAATCATTCATTTCTAAACTCAAAAAAAGAGTTGCACGAGTTTGGTTATGAGGTAGAAAAAATAAGTTTAAAAAATAAGACAATAAAACTTAAAAAATACAATAATAAAATTCAAAAGAAAAACAAAAAAAACTAATTATAAAAGGAAAAATGAAATATGGATAAAAAAAACTGAAAATCTTATAAAGGCATCTACCGTCCTATCTATAATAGCCGCTCTAATATGTGCCTTTTTCTTAATATTTGATTATGTTAAAGGCAATACTTTTAATGGAATCTGGCTTATCGCTCTATTAACCAATATAAGTATTTTACTAGCCAACTATACAAACTTACAAAACAGTAAAACACCTGCTAAAAAATAATAAAAGGAAAAGACTAAATAAAAAGGAAAGATTAATATGAATAATGTAATATCTGTAAAAAATCTAACTAAAAAATATAAAAATCTAACAGCAATCGACAACTTATCTTTTGACGTTCATGAAGGAGAAATCTTAGGACTTTTAGGACCTAATGGTTCTGGTAAATCGACAACTATTAATTGTCTTTTATCTCTTCTAAATTTTGAACAAGGAACAATTAAAATATTTGGTAAAGAAATGACTCCTGAGTCTTATGACATTAAAAGAAATATTGGTGTTATCTTTCAAGAAGTTGCCGTCTTTGATGAATTAACTGTCTATGAAAATATCGACTATTTCTGTGGCTTATACATAACCGATAAAAATGAAAGAGCCACATATATTGAAGATGCCATCAAACTAGTGGGATTAGAAGAGTTTAAAAAATTCTATCCAAAACAATTATCAGGAGGTCTACTAAGACGTCTAAATATTGCTTGTGGAATTGCTCATAAACCTAAACTAATCTTTTTAGATGAACCAACCGTAGCCGTTGATCCTCAAAGTAGAAATAATATCTTAGATGGTATCAAAAAACTACGTGATGAAGGAGCAACCATTCTCTATACTACACATTACATGGAAGAAGTTGAACTTTTATGTGACCGTATAATTATTCTTGATAAAGGTAAAATAATTGCTCAAGGTACAACAGAAAAATTAAAAGACTTAGCCAAGATAGAAGAGAAAATAACTGTTGAAGTAGAAAATATTAGTACTGAGACAATCGATAAAATAAAAGAATTTAAAACAGTAGAGGAAGTAACTCTAAATAAAAATATCCTTCTAGTTACTTATAAAAAAGGCAATAACAATCTACGAAAACTAATTGATTTCTTAGAAGAAAACAAAGTAACTTACAACAAAATCTTCTCTGAAAGACCAACTCTAAATGACGTCTTCCTAGAGTTAACTGGAAAGGAATTAAGAGACTAATGTTTCTTCATAATTTTAAGTACTCACTAAAAACTCTTCTTAGAAATAAAGGACTAATCTTTTGGACTTTTGCCTTTCCCATTATTTTAGGAACTTTATTCAATCTAGCCTTTAGTGACATTGAAAACAAAGAAACTCTAGATATAATTGATATTGCCATTGTAAATAATGAAGAGTTTAAAACCGATACTTACTTTACAGAATCTTTCAAAGCCCTAAGTAAAAAGAAAGATCCAAACCAATTATTTGATACTAAATATACTGATCTTTCTACAGCAAAAACTCTTCTAAAAGAAAATAAAATAACTGGTTACTTATTATTTGAAAATAACGACGTAAAAATAACTGTCAATGATAAAGGTTACCATGAAACAATTCTAAGATTCGTTGTAGATGAATTAAGTAGTCAAAAAGAAATGTTAGAAACTCTAACAACTAAAGAAATAGCAGACTCATACAAGTCTGGCAACCTAAATGTTGACTCTGAAAAGATCTATCAAGATACTCTAAGTCTAATAAATAGTACTACTCCAAAGTTAAATAATATTTCTAATTCTAACTTGAGTTATACGATGATTGAGTATTATACTTTATTAGCCATGGCTTGTCTTTATGGAGCCTTAATATCTATGTTCGTAACCAATAAAAAAATAGCCAACATGAGTAGTGCCGGTAAAAGAACCAGTATTTCTCCTACTAATAAGAAAACACTTTTACTAGGAAGTTTTCTAGCAAGCTACTTAGTCCAACTACTTGGTATTTTAATTCTTTATTTATACACAATTCTTGTTATAAAAGCAGACTATGGTAGCAATACCTTCTTAGTATTCTTACTTCTAATGGCCGGATCTTTAGCCGGCCTAACACTAGGAATTGCTATTTCAACAGTTCTAAAGTCTAATGAAAATACTAAAACTGGTATCTTAATATCTCTAACTATGTTAGCATCATTCCTATCAGGCATGATGGGTATCACTATGAAATATGTTATTGATACTAATATTCCAATTCTAAATAAAATAAATCCAGCAGCCATGATTACTGATGGCCTCTATTCACTATATTATTACAGTACTCTAGATAGATTCTATTTTAATATTATTAGTCTTATAATATTTTCTATCATTATGTTAGTTATATCTTATCAAGGATTAAGGAGAGAAAAATATGACAGTATTTAATACATTTTGGAAAGTAATTAATAAATATAAAGGTACAATTATTTTATTTACTGTTATGTTAGTAACCTTTGGTGGAATAAATACAACTTCAAATAATAGTACCGTTGACTTTACTAATAGTAAACCAGATATAATAATTGTAAACAACTCTGGAAATAACGCTCTAACTAAAAACTTAATATCTTATCTAAAGAAAAACACTAACGTAAAAGACGTTAAAAATAATGAAGAAGCTAGAAATGATGCGCTATTTTATCGTGAAGTAAATTATATTATTTATATTCCTAAAGATTATCAAAAGGATGTCCTATCTGGAAAAACTCCTGAAATTGATATCAAAACAGTAGGGGACTATACTTCATCTTTAGCCGAAATGCTTCTAACTAGATATTTAAAAATTCAAAGTATTTATGCTAAAAACATTTCTACTGAACAAGAACTAATAACAGCAATCAATAAAAACTTATCTAAAACATCTGAAGTAACCATAACTTCTAAAGTAGATACAGCCAAGACTTCTAGAGTATCTCGCTACTTTAACTTTGCTAGTTATAGTGCTATGTTCATAATTATATTTATAGTTTGTATGGTTCTATCTAGTTTCCATGCAAAAACTATTAAGAAAAGAACTATCATAAGTAGTATGAATTATAAAACTCATAACAAATATCTTCTAAGAGCAAGTTTTATTTATTCCATAATAGTATGGCTTTTATTCATGTTACTAGGAACAATTCTTTTTAGTAATACCATTCTTTCTTTAAGAGGATTAGTATACGCACTAAACTTATTTATCTTTATTTTTACTTCGCTAACTTTAGCCCTGCTTTTATCAACCTTAATTGATAATAAGGATGCTGTTAATGGTATTGTAAATGTTATATCTCTAGGATCTGCCTTTCTATGTGGAGCCTTTATTCCAACTGAATGGTTACCAGAGACAGTCATTAAAATATCTCGTATCTTTCCAACATACTGGTATGTAAATTCTAATGACTTACTAGCAAGTCTTCAAACTATTAATATGACTTCTCTAAACCAAGTAATAATTAATATGATTGTTATGCTAGTATTTGCACTTATCTTTATAATTATCAATAATCTAGTATCTAAAAAGAAGCAAAGAGTAGGTTAATAATAAATGTCAAGAATATAATAAGAAGAATAAACCTCAAAAATTGAAACTAAGTAAAAAAACTTGACACACGAAAAAAAACGTTGTACTATGTAAAAAACGAAAGGAAGAAAAACTATGTTAAACAATCAATTAGTAAAATCTATCAAGAAGAACAATAAGTCAATAACTAGTATTGATTGTTTTAGTGTATCTTCAAAGTAGATAAAAATTATTGAAGAAATAGGAATAAAAAACGACCTAGAACAATCTTATGTTTTAGGTCGTTTTTGTTTTACGTGAAAGGAATGATTAAAATGAATTGGGCAAGAGAAGTAGCCTTAAGAATTATTAGAGAAAGACCAAATGAAGAAGTTTATACTGTTGCCTCTGGAGTTAGTCCCTCAGGCTATGTCCACATTGGTAACTTTAGAGAAATCGCAACTCCATATTTAGTTGCGGAAGAGTTGAAAAGACTAGGTAAAAAAGTTCGCTATATCCTATCTTTTGATGAGTATGATAGATTTAGAAAAGTACCAGGAAATATTGATAAAAGTTATGAAAAATATATTGGTATGCCATATACTGATTTACCAAGTCCATATACTGAAAATGAATCTTATGCCACATACATGGAAAATAGATTCTTAAATGAATTAAAAGAAATGGGTATTGAAGTAGAGTGTATTTATCAAACTAAAGAATATCAGTCCGGTAGATATAATGAATACATTAAAATAGCCATGGATAGAAGAAAAGAAATATTTACTATTATTGATGCTTTTAGAACTCAAGATGCAACTATTGAAGAAATAGAAAACTATTATCCAATAAGTATTTATTGTCCGGACTGCCATAAAGATTCAACTAAAATACTTTCCTACGATGAGAAAACTGGTAATGTATCATATGAATGTACTTGTGGATATTCATCTACCTTAAATATCTCTACTGCTACTAATATTAAACTTCAATGGAAAGTAGATTGGCCTATGCGTTGGATGGTAGAACAAGTAACTTTTGAAACTGCTGGAATGGATCACTCCGCAGCCAACGGTAGTAAAGCCGTATCTGAAAGAGTAGTACGAGAAATTTACAACTATGAACCACCTGTATTTACTCCTTATAACTTTATTGGTATAAAAGGAGGCGGTGCTAAAATGTCTTCATCCAAAGGAAATGTCCTAACTCTAACAGATCTTCTAAAAGTCTATGATAAAAATATTATACTTTGGTTCTATGCTAAATATGATCCCATGCATGCCTTTGATATAGCCTTAGATAATGATGTTATTAGATACTATGGTGAATTTGATCGCTATGTAAGAATGTATTTTAATAATAATACTATTGATGATAAAAATAGAGCCATTATAGAACAAACAGGAGTAACCAAAGATTATCTAAATAATCCAAACTTTAGTTATCTAGCAACCTTCCTACCTATAGTAAATTACAATGAAGATTTATTAAAAGAACTTCTTAGAAAAGAACAAATTAATTGTGATACTAAAGAATTTTCTGAAAGACTAGCCCGTGCAAAATATTGGGTCGAAACTTATGGTAAAGACTATCAAGTAAAACTATTAGAAGAAAAAAATATCGAAGTGTATGACTCTCTATCTCCTCTAGAAAAATCTTGGTTAGAAAAAACTAAAGAAATATTAGAAAATACTTATCAGACCTCAGAGGAACTACAAAAAGAATTATATAGTGTCGTAAAAACTCCAGATTTATCAGAAGAAGAATTAAAATCTACTCAGAAAAGATATTTCCAAATTTTATATAATCTTCTTCTAGGAACTTCTAAAGGTCCAAAATTAGGTTTGTTCTTATTGGCCCTTGATAAAGATAGAGTAAAAGAGTTAATATAGAGTTATAGAAAATAAAAATAATTATAAAAGGAGTAATGCTATGAAAGTTTTAAGTATAACCGAACCATTTGCTAGTCTAATCGGCGCAAACATCAAGCATATTGAAACCAGATCTTGGAAAACATCTTATCGTGGAGAATTATATATTCATGCCTCTCTAACCAAGATTCCCAAAGTATGGAGGGAGAATAAAGAATTAATGGCTCTAGTAGAGAATATCCCTCTAAACTATGGTTATATAATTTGTAAATGCAAATTAGTTGACTGTATCTATATGACTGAAGAATTTATAAACGACATCAAGAAAAATAATAAAACTGAATATTTATTAGGTATCTATGAAGTAGGTAGATATGCCTGGATATTAGAAGATATTACTCCTATAGATAAAATTAAAACTAAGGGAAAATTAGGTATCTGGACCTATTAATAACTATAAAAAAATAAAGAAGGTAAAAAAACTAATATCAGTAAAAAAGAAATATTATATAAAGTATGTTATTATAATTAAATATCTAAAACTAACATACATACCAAAAAGACTAAAGGTTAAATCAATTCACTTTGAAAAGATATTAATCTTTAGTCTTTTATTTTTTATTTTCTAAAGCCTCTTTAACTTTCTTTGTAATAAGTAGATCTTCTGTATCTTCTAATATATCAAATCTCTCATTTCCTTCTTCATCAAATATAGGAACAAATTCTAACTCTCCATCATTATTAATTATTTCTAAAAACTCCCCAACTACGTCTAAACATAAGAAATAATCGTATTCCATTACTCTTTCTAATATGTTTTTATCTTTATCTTTAAACATGACCTTACAAAATCTTTTAAATTTATTATTTCTAATACTTAATATTACAGCATATATATGTTTACAATAAAAATCACATGGACAAGAACAATATACACTTAATTTTTTCTTTTCTTCGTTATATCTAATCACAGTTACATATTTTTCATTTCCTAGAACAACTCCAAAGTATCTATCATCAACTTTCTCTAAATATAAGACTTTATCATTCTCATAATAATCAAGGCCTCTTTTTGTAATGTTATATGAAAAAATATCATCTATATCATCATTAAATAAATCAAAGTCAATTTCTCTTCTATAATCATAAGTTGAATTATTATATATACTAGCAAATATTTCTTCTAAAAAACTATCTAATCTTTTAGGTAAATATCTAAATATAATTATAAATAAACTATCAAGTACTCTAAGGTCTCTAGGTAAATATCTATTAAATTCTACATCTATCATCTTATTAACTTTTGTCTTAATATTTGCCTTTAACATAACTAAATCTTCATCATTAAGACTTCGTTTTTCTTCTAAATCACAATCATAATTATTAAATATAAATGAAATATCATTAATTATATTATCTTCCATATATTCAAAACTACTATATTTATCTATATTATTATCAAGTACTTTATCTAAATCAAACCAACTAAGTTTATAACTTTTTGTCTTTTTTAAATAATCAATTCTAACGTATATATAATATCCAGAATAATTAAATAGTATTAATTCTAAAAACATTTTATCTTTTCTAAAATATTTTCTAATTAAATCTATCTTTTTTCTACACTCGCTATTCTTATCCATTTAACCACCAACTAAACTAAGTTATCAAAATTATATCACAGTTTCTTCACTTAAAAAAATCACTTCCATAAAAAAGTGATTTTATCTTCTCCAATGTTCGGCTCCACACCAACCGTAATCAAACGATAAATTTATTTTCAAACCTATCACTGTAACATAATTACTTTTTACTTCCATACTACACTTATAATGCAATATTGAGTTTGATTTTAATATGAAATATCTATTATACCTTCTTCGTAACCTGAAACTTAAGAGTAGAACTTGATGAGGGTGTTATGTTATTTAGGTTGATTGTTAAAGTATGATTAGCCGTATTGTAATTATATTGTGAAGTAGTTGCTTTAACTCCATCGATCATAACACTATCATTTACAAACTCTACTAAGTTAGTGTCAATAACATCTGTAACAACAGGATTTTCATATGTTTGATCCGCCTTATTATCAATAACAATCGTATATGTAAGATCACCATCAATCCAATTTGTTTTATCCGCAGTCTTTGTAATAGTCAAACCTTCAATCATATTAACAACAGATGTATTAGATGTCAAAGAAGTAGGAACACTATTATAATTACCAACAGCCGTAACTAAGTTATTTAATTCGTTCATAGTCACCTCCTATATAATAAGTGTATGAAATAATAAAAAAGTATTTTCCTGCTTTTAAATAATTATTAAAAACTCCCTCCAGAAACTAATACTTATTATATGCTTCATCTATTTAATTATTTTAGGAATTTTCTTCTGAAAATATAATAATAAAAGTAAGAGGTACAGAAAGAAAGTTTTTAATGAATAAAGAAACAATAAAAAAACAAATTGTCGTAAAAGACCGACCGAGTAATTAATGTAATTATAATCAATGGTAAAGAGTATATATCGTTAACTGACATGGTCAGCAGCCAAATGAAATTATTATACAAAACTACTTAAGAAAGAAAATTTATGAGTATTATTAATTTTTGCTTCCAAATAAAAACAACTATTTTTCCTAGTCAAAAATATGCTATAATCATCTTAGAAATACTATATGAAGTAGGTGTAAACTATGCAAGAAAAACCAAGTATTCATCTTTTTGTTGCTAATACAAGATATGATGATTTTTCAAGACTAATCGAAGAAGAAAAAGAAACAAGTACTAATAAGGAAGATGGTGTAGTCCGTTGGAAAATAGGTAATCATAAAGTAAAAAAAGGCGATATTTGTTACTTCTATTATTCTAATTTACCAGATTTAACTTCTAGAATTATTTTAAAAGGAATAGTAGTAGAATCAGATTATCCGCTCAAACAAACTCCCTTAATTTATGATAACGAAAAAGGTCTTTTAGGCATGAAAGTAAAATTAAGATCTATCGCTCTAGAAGATAAGGAAAAATATAGTTGTAAAAGTCTAAAAGAAGTATATGGTTTTAATGAAGCATATCATTTTCAAGGCTATGTAAATTTAACAGAAAACTATCAAAAACTAAGAACTGATCTAGAAAATGATCAAACTCCAAGAAGTAGACTAACAACTATTAATGATTATTTTAATACTGGTTATTGTCTATGTGAATTTAGCAATGACAAGAAAAGAAATCATAAAACTTTTATCGAAAAGAATGGTTTTTACTACATTGAAAGACATCACTTAGTAGAAAGAAATCAAATAAGTAAAAATATTACTAAACATCCAAGTATTGCTACTATAATTGAAAATGAACAAAATATCTTCAACCTATGCCCAACTTGCCATAGAGAAATTCATCATGGACAAGACTCCGTAAAAAAAGAAAAAATAGCCTATCTTTACAACAAAAACAAATCTTATTTTGACACTAATTTCAATGAGTTAAAACATGGCCTAACTACTTTAGAATGGCTATATGAAATATACAAAATAGAAGAGTAAGGCGAATAAACAAGTAACAAAAATAAATAACTGAGTAACTAATAATATTCATTAGTAGAAGGAGTAATATGGAAAATAAAAAATATGTAAAAGTAGTGTTTGGTACTAAATCAGGAGCAAATAGTGATTATACTTATAAAATTAATGAAGTAAATATTGCCACGAATTGGAACAAAACAGCAACTTCTGGTAAAGACTTTGGTGGTTTTAATTTCTCTGTACCAGACAAAATACTAAGATGGCTTCATCGTGGAGATACTCTATATGATGTTACCATACCGGCAGATGCCGAAGTAATTGACATCGTAGATTCAGCAACCCCTCATGGAGTATTTAGAACTAACAAAATAATTTTATCAAACCCAAGAAAGATAACCGACGACTTAGTCTTAGAACTTTATAAAATCTCAACAATACCAGAACAAGCCTATCCAAAAGCCTTAGGAGCAGTGTCTATAATGAACTATAAAAAAACAGCCCTTCAAATCTTTACTGAGCTATTTGTCATAGCTTAAAACTTTTTATCCTTACGATTCAGACGTAATTGACTTAACCGTCCTCCTCGCAAGCTACTGTACATATTGCACAGTTTTTCATCTGGTGCTTGTCAAAGTTTCGTTGTTTAATTTACAAGGTGCACGCTCCATTCGCGGAACAGGTGTTATCTTAGCACCTACCGCCCCTTTTGTCAACACCTTTTTTCAAACTTTTTGATTTTTCCCCAATTTGTTTGTTAGGCTGTGCAAAATAGACAGGCGGAGAGGGCACAAAACACCCTCTCCGCCGTGCAATATGCACTGCTATCAGTTGAAGCAGCCGCTAAACAGCTGGCACAGCATCGTAAAGAGCGTGCCGCAATCAAAATTGCCGCAGTTAAACATGGCGTCAAGTCCTCCTCGATTCTGGAATGCGCCTCGATCAAGACAGGCGGTATTCTACCGTTTTTGCCGCCGGATTGCAAATGCAATGATTACCAGCGTGCTCAGTCCGCGCTGAGCTTGGCGTCATAGCCGCCCGGAAACATATCGGCGTGCAACGGATCGTCCCACACCTCGCGCAGGCTCTTCTCCAATTCCGCCGCCTGTCCAGGTCCCTTCAATGTACCAGTTTCCTTTTTCATCTTTGCAGGCGTCCGCA
>OJAW01001206.1_pt1 | contig 15689 bp, 34 predicted proteins | sample 1589151 | NCBI WGS metagenome assembly OJAW01 (sample SAMN03283290) | human gut metagenome | biome: human-associated habitat; material: feces | host: Homo sapiens | place: Peru | collected 2012 | reverse complement strand
GGCTGCACTTAGAGAGTATGCTCAAACGGCTTGAATTCTAAATCCGAAACTTGAGAAGAATACCAAATAATGTTTTCATATTACCAAAGTTTAATTATCTACATTTACATTTCTCTTGCTGATACCACCGATGTTGGAGGCAAGAGTGTCGTAACACTCCTTGATTGCTTCGTATTTAGCCTTCCAGATGGATTCGTCCTGTGATGGTGTGACGGTGGCTTCGACCTGTGCGCTGCCACTGTTGGACTTGCACATCTCGCCCTCACCACGGAGAAGCCATTCGGCTGAGATGTCCGGGAATGCAGAGAGGAAGCCTTCAATTAGTTTGGCAGACAAAGCCTGTTCGCCTTTTAGTTGTCTACCAAGAGTCGTTTGATTCATATTAATCTCGTTTGCGAGATTTTGTTTGGTGACCTTATTGTGGCCAAGAATCGAGCTAATACGCTGAATAATAAGAGATTCCATACATTTCACATTTTTATACCATACTTAATTAATCGAAATACCACAAAGAAAATCTCGTATTCGCTTGCGGGAAATCTCGAAAACGATTATCTTTGCATCGTTGAAAGTTCAAGGATTACTCCTTAGCTTGTAAAAGATTTACAAAGATAATAAACAAAAATGAATATGCAAGCGGAATACAAAAAAATTATCAAAGTATCGCCAGAGAGTTGTACAAAGCTGGCTGCTCTGCATAACTGCTCAAAGCAGAGTGTGTATGCGGCACTGGCGTACAACACACATTCCTCCCTGGCAGGAAGAATCCGCATGGATGCTCTGAATGTGTTCGGGGGAATAGAGGCGGAAAAGGTAGTGTTTTACTAAAGGAGAATGGATATGATAAAGAGGATATTGAAAACCAAATTAAGGGTTTACTTATATAAAAGTATTGGCGAAGCAGCCAACTTTGAAAGTGCGTTCAATTGGGCTTACACCTCGCCAATATGGGAATGGAAGTTAAGGGTTTTATGCCTTTCTAACTCTGTTGATTATCCGATACTAAACAATGAGTATCAGAAAAAGATAGTAGACTTAGGTAAGGCATCAGAGCTATGGAAGTTTTTCCATAAGTAGCGTAACAAGTATGTAAGCATATTTCAATTGTCCCTTTTCAAAAGTAGGGCAATAGCAAGTTGAGACTTGGGCCACTTTATAGCCTGAATACTCTTTGATCCTTGCATTAATCTCAGCTTCCACTCCTGTGTGATTATCACTTGGAATGGCAAATGTAATGACTTTCTGTTTCATAAAATCGAATTAAAATTAAACATAAAACGTAGCTTCGGCAAAGATACAAAAAGAAAACAACAATCGGGCAACGGCAGTAATTGAATAAACCATATTACGTAGCCACTTCTGTTTCATGAAGCTGCCGACCCGATTTTAATAAGGAGGATAAGACATGAATGAACTAACCATGATAGATGACGAGAGAATGACTTCCCTACAGATTGCAGAGGTGACTGGCAAACCTCACAGCGATGTGATGAAGGCTATCCGCAAAATGGAGGTTGCTTGGCAAAAAGTATGTGGGGGAAAATTTTCCCTGACATCGCAACTCATTGATATGCCGAACGGAGGAAAGAGAAAAGACCCCTGCTACTCCCTCACCAAAGAGGAATGTCTCTACATCGCCACCAAGTTCAATGATGAAGCAAGAGCGAAGCTGGTGAGGAGATGGAAGGAACTTGCAGAGGCCCATCGCCCGGCAGTCCCTCAGAACTACCTTGAAGCACTCAAGGCGATGGTAAGGATTGAAGAGCAGAAACAGCAGCTCGCAATCGAGAACCAGAAGCAGCAGGAACAGATAGCGGACATCAGCCGTGAGAATGTGGAACTGGGGAACAAGATAACCGAGATGCTTCCGAAAGTCAGCTATTACGACAAAATCCTTGAGAGCAAGAGCACGATGACGGTGACGCAGATAGCACAGGACTACGGAATGAGTGCAGTGAAGATGAACAGAATCCTTGCAGAGTTGAAGATACAGAGGAAGGTGCAGGGGCAGTGGATATTGTATAACAACTATGTTCCGTGTGGATATGTTCACTCCAAGGCGGTGGACATCGTAAGGGCAGACGGACGGAGAGACGTGAAATACAACACCGAATGGACGGTGAAGGGTAGAATCTTCCTCTACAACAAACTCAAGGAGAGTGATATCATTCCGCTCATAGAGCAGGACATAAAGAAAGAACCAGTGCAACAGGCATTAAACCTATAGGATTATGGATGAAAAGGGAATAAAGAAGCAGCTCGACCGCATAGAGCTGTATACGATGCTGGCAGCGAAGAATGTGCTGAACATCACAGAAGCGGCCTTTATCCTTGGGATGACCACACAGGGAGTGAGGCAGAAGGTGAGAGACCGGGAGATAGCAGCCTACAAACCGAACCACAACAGGCTCTACTTCCAGAAAAAGGACTTGGAACGCTGGATGCTCCAGAACAGGAGAAAGACAGCGGAAGAACTTGAAAAGGAAGCTGTTCGACAAGTGTTATATAAATAAGTTTGAGAAAGCGCACATAGCTCATGGGAGCAGAGTCTGCACTGGATAGTCAGACAAAGGGCAGTTCGATTCTGCATGTGCGCCCTACAAGCCCGATGCCGAGGCTATGAAATCGGATGGGATAAACCTTCCCGAAGAGGTACGCATACCCAAAAGGAGTGCTGTTAACTACAGATAGTGCTTAGATGCGGAAGTAGCAAGGTGATTACCTACACCAAAACAGGTGGAAATGGGAAAGTCTTGGAGTGCCCGGTGAAGATGCAGTTTTCTGCCGAGACCTTTTAAAGGTAGCAGGATTCGGAAGCGCACCCGAACAAAGAATGTTCTAATGCAGCCACTGGTAGTCCCAAGCCTACGTACATGCAGAGGGGAACGTTAATGCAGCCATTGGTAGTCCCAAGCCTACACAAATGCAGAGGGGAACAGGGAGGCAGGATTTAAGCCATTTGGTCTTGCCTTTGGGTGGTATGTACTGCGTGTCTGTGTGCGTCATACCACCATTTTTTGATACCATACATTATTTACTCATATTTATATTTTTATTCTTTCCCCCATGGTTCGTGAGAATAGTGGGGCTTTTAATTTCAGAACTTAAAATCAAAAGATATGGACAATTACAATTACCCTATGGGAGCCGATACACCTGATGCTCCTTGGAATCAGGAGATACCTGAGATGGAGAAATATGATGTTGAAGTGAACTACACTCTGACCAAGAATATGACGGTGGATGCCTTTTCGGAAGAAGACGAAGACATGTTCGCCGGAATACAGGATGCAACACATTCGCCATTGCAGCTGATAGCTATTCTGAAGGAATATGTGGAGAAAGACCTTAAGGCTAATCCGGCAGACAAAAGAAAGCAAAAGCTGCTAAAAGAGTGTGAAGGTTTCACACAAAACATAGATTTTTGGCCACTTTAAAACAATAACAATATGAAGGAACTAATAACGATCCAATCGGAACTGAAGGCACCGAAATCCCAGTTCAACAGATTCGGTGGCTACAAATACCGTAAGGCAGAGGACATTTTGGAAGCAGTAAAACCGTTGCTTGCCAAGGAGAAATGCACTCTCGTTCTCACCGATGATATCGTCAGCGTGGGCAACAGGATATATGTAAAGTCCCTTGCAACGCTGAAGAACAACAGTGGAGAGACGGAGATGTCCGTGGGTTATGCCAGAGAGGAAGAGACGAAGAAGGGCATGGACGGAAGCCAGATAACAGGGGCTTCATCAAGCTATGCTCGCAAGTATGCCCTGAACGGTTTGTTCGCAATAGATGACAATGCGGACAGTGACACAACGAACACCGACACCAAGTCTGAGGCCTCAACACAACAGGCAAGCCAATCGACAGTGCAGCAGACGGCACAACAGGCTGCACCTGTGGCAAGCAAGTATAACCCGAACAATCTGCAAGAGGCGATGAATTATCTGAACCTGTGCAAGACGAAGGAAAATCTTGTGTGGGTGATGCAGACATACAAACCACTGATGAGCAACGCACAGATGATGCAGGCCCTGTCGGCTAAAAGAAAGGAGTTGAAATTATGAAGCAGATAAAACTGAAAACATCAAAGGTAAAGTTCATCGAGGAGACCCACCAATATTTCCTTGGCAAGAAGGAGTTGAAAGGAATAACAGGTACGTTGATCAACAAAGCCTTTCCGAATACATACAAGGGAATCCCGGAAAACGTGCTGATGAAAGCAGCCGAACGTGGCGGTATGATTCATCAGGCTTTTGAGCTGTTCTGCACGGTCTGCGATGCGGACATCAAATCATATCCGAGTCCCATCCCGGAGGTGTGTGATTTCAGCGATATGCTACAGGCATACGACCTACATCACGTAGCAAGTGAATACATCGTTTCGGACAACGAGAATTTCGCTTCTGCCATAGACGGTGTGTTCGCTGACGGAAGCGGAAACATCTACCTTGTGGACTACAAGACGACAGCAACGCTGCACTACGACAACGTATCGTTGCAGCTCTCCATCTATGCAAAGTGGTTTGAGATGATGAATCCGAAACTGAAGGTGAAGGAGCTGGTCTGCATGTGGTTCAAGAACGGTCAGAGCAAGTTTCAGCCTTTGGTGAGAGTTGAAGACGAGAAGATAGACGAACTGATATCCGCATACCTTTCTGGCGATGAGGAATACCGATATGAGGTAGCGATACCAGAACGATTCTCAGCCTTGGAGCAGGAATACAGACTCGTCAGTGCGAGACTGGAACTGCTGAAGATGCAGCAGGATGACATAAAGGAGCAGCTGTTGAAAATGATGGAAGCCGACAAGCAGAAGTCAATCAAGACAAGCTACGCTTCATATGCCTATGTTGCAGCAGCAACGACAAAGCGGTTCGATTCCAAACTCTTCAAGGAGGAGGAGCCGGATGAATATGAGAAATATTTGAAAGAGAGTGAATCAAAAGCCTCCATTAGAATAACATTAAAAAAATAACGGATATGGATATAACATTTACAGGGGTGATAGTGGAAGTGTCACCAGTTTAGCAGGGGAATTCAAAGAAAGATGGTAAGCCTTGGGTCAAGCAGGAATTCGTAATAGAGGAGGTCAATCAACGCTATCCTTCACGTTGTGTGTTCCAAGTGTTCGGACAGGAGAGGCTTCAGAAGTTTTCAATCGGACAGGGTGAAATGATCACTGCCCATTTGGGCATCAATGCCAACAAGTCACAGGAAGGGAGATGGTTCAACAGACTTGACTGTTGGAAGGTAGACCGATTCGGTCAGCAGCAGAACACTGCTCCTGCGTATGCACCGCAACAGAGTGTGTTTGACCAAAATAACATGAACGGTGGCTTCGGTCAGTCAGCAAGCAATCCTAACGTGAACGGAGGCTTCGGTCAGTCGGCAAGCAATCCGCCATTCCAAAACATGTAAGATATGGAAATCCATCTTGTAAGGACATCTCTTGGACTTCAGGCATACGGAGATGAAGACTATGAGATGTTGCGGAAGATAAAGATTGGCTCAGTTGTCAAGGCAAAGATAGTGCAACCAAGGAACGTGAAATTTCACAGAAAGTTCTTCTCATTGATCAATGCAGCTTGGGACTGCCTGACGGAGCAACAACGTGAGAATATGCGCTCAAAGGAGACCTTCAGAGAACACCTTCTCATAGTGTCGGGATTCAGCGAACCCTTATATGACATAAATGGTGAGAAGTTCCTTGAAAGAGCGAAATCAATATCTTTCGCCAAGATGGATGAGCCAGCCTTCGATATAGTGTATAACAGAGTCCTTGACACCATCCTGACTATACTCGTAGCGGATGGTGTCTCGGAGGACGATTTCAACAACATCCTAAAAAACTACAGCTGATATGAAACAGAATATAGATGATATGAGCATAGCAAGACTATTGTATCTCGCAGTAAGGAAATGCGCAAGGATAGCAGTGAAGAAGTGTAAGAAACTTGCAGCAAAGGTATTCCGCAAGAAGAACAGTCTGAACATACACGGAATCATTCCCGATGACGGAAGCGTTTTCAGTGTCAAGATTCCAGACGAGTTCGTGGCATACATCAGTGGCAACGGAACGTTGAACGTCAGAAAGAGGTTGAACTGATGGCTACGCTTGAAGAGCTGCTAGAGAAGGCAAGAGGTGGTGAGCTGAAGAAGCCTCGCAAGAGGTCACTAAATGAAGAGCACCAGCTGCAATGTGCCGAGGTGAGATACATGAGAGGCGTTCACAGAGACCTGTCTCATGTATTTTTTTGTGTCCCGAACGGACAAAAGCGGACATCAAGGCAGACTGCATGGCTGCATGAAGAAGGTCTTGTCAATGGAGTTTCGGATATGATTCTATTGAAGCCGAATTCCAAGTACGGATATCTCTGCATTGAGAACAAGACGGAGAAGGGCAAGCAGTCAGCAGAACAGAAGATATTTCAGCAGGAGGTGGAAAAGCATGGCGGCAAGTATGTCATCATCCGCTCCCTGGATGAGTTTATAGAAACGATAGAATCTTATTTAAATGGAGAACTATGAAAGAAGGGAAAGAAGACGGAGACAAGTTTGAGGTAAGCCCGGACTTGTTGGAATCCTATGCAGACCTGTTGGAGGTCTACGGCTACAAGGTGCAGCGTCCTGCAAGGGAGATACACGATGAATACACCTTTGAAAGAGCATGGGACTTGTATGAGAAGAAAGTCGGCTGCAAGGACAAGCTGAAAAGGATATGGAGCAGGATGAGCAAGCGAGACCGCAAGGCAGCTACAGAACATATCCCTGCCTATGTTTTGTCTACTCCCGATAAAAAGTACCGACTAAACTTTCAGACATTTCTAAACCAGAAGCGGTGGAATGATGAGTTGAAGAGCGAAAGACCTGATATGAAACAGGTGAAGTCATACATGGAGAAGCTGCTTGAAGGTTGCGAGACGAAGGATGAGGAGACGAAGCGTAAAGAGAAGCGTAAGCGCATCTTGGGGATGATTGAGGCAGTGAAGGAGAATCCTAAATCCATGATGAATGATGTCCTCAAAGGTATGTACAAGAACGGAATGTTGGAAGAACTTAATATAGACTGGGAACCATAAATGAAAGAGAAGATTCTGTCCTTTATATCTGAACTTCAGAAGGAGCGTGAGGAAGCCCATATTTCCCCGGCACATGTACTGACAGTGGAAATTATCAACAGAGGCTTCCACAATCCCTACAAGGCACTGAATGAATTGTACTATGAAGGAAAGATAGAATGGCACAGAACCATCAATGATATCGCATTCACTATAAAGAAATGAAACTTATGAAATACGGAACACACAATTCGCTAACCTATGCAAAACTGGTGTGGTGGCAGCGACCTTTCGCTTGGTTGATCAATCCGTTCTGTAGATGTCAGGACAAGGATATCACGGCACAGGTTAAGAGTGATGTAGTAGCATTCGACATTCAGATAGCACTATATAAGGATGTATGGAAAGCCTCACATGGTATAGCTTGGTATGATGTGGATGTTATCCCAATGCTTGAATATCTGGACAGGTTGGCATATTGTCTTAATACACGTTTCGCCATCCGTATAGGACTTGACCGACATTTCTTCAGAACAAAGAAGAAGAGAGGTGAAGAAAGACTCAGATTCGATGAGGTTATCGATTTTGTAATGATAACGCTGAAAAACCTGCGTCCTCTTGGATTCTATGTCAAATATTCTGAATGCAAGGCATTGGAAGAGTTTCAGCAGAGGTATATGGAGCAGAGGTATTGGTCTCTGTCATTTGCGAAAGAGAAAGCGAAGCAGACAAGGGGTATATGGAAATATCTCTATTATCTTCCGATTCCTCTTCTTTGGGCAAAGAAATATCGAAACGAATGGGAAGCCAAGGCAATCTTGGACAACAAGAAAATATTCATGACTGATTTTATATGATTACAACAGAAAAAATACAGGACATCAGACCTTACGTTGAAAAAGCCAACGAAATTATAAGAATGCTGTCGGGCACAGGAGCGATGCGCCCGACGGAATACGCTATCGCTTTGTCTTTGGCAGCAAGCAATATCGTTAAAGCCTGCGTTGCGGATGGTGAAGACAAGCAGCAGGTGGTGGATGATTTGTGTAAGGCGATAAGAATGATGTGTAAATAAAAAATATAATACACTATGAAGAAATATGAATTGACATCAGAAACCCTGCAATTTGCAGGACATACGTTACATCGAATAAAGGCTTTGAAAGATTTTGGAGTTTTCACAGCAGGAGAACTTGGCGGATGGATAGAAAGTGAGGAAAATCTATCTCAAGCTGATAACGCTTGGGTCTATGGCGATGCCAAGGCCTATGCCAATGCAAAAGTCTATGGTAACGCGCATGTATATCGCAATGCAAAAATTTATAATGAAGCAAGTGTATATGGTAACGCATGCGTACATGATTTTGCAGAAATATATAATGATGTAAAGGTCTTTGGTAATGCAGAAATTTGTGGTTGTGCAAAAGTCTGTAACAATGCAGATTACATCGTCTTCAAAAACTTCTGGAGTAGTGGAAGGTATTTTACCTGGACACGCTCTAACAATAAATGGAGTGTCGGATGCTTCTATGGCACAGGCGATGAACTGATTAAAAAAGCCTATGCCGACAGCGAAAAATCAGGCAAAGAATACGAAAGAGTCGTGAGGTATGTGGAAAGCATACTCGCAGACGAAAAGTAACTAACATCCTGCAAAGGATATAAAAAACAAGTAATGAAGAAGTATATTGGAACTAAAGAAGTGAGTGCCACACCTGCATGGCAGATTGATGGAACAGTTTACCCGAAAGATGGTGTTGTCCCAAGATCAATGAACCGCAAGGATGGCTACAAAGTGGTTTATGAAGATGGCTACGAAAGCTGGTCTCCAAAAGATGTCTTTGAGAAGGCATACAAGCCCTCAGAAACTGTCCTTGACAGGCTCAAGATAGAGCAGCATGAACTAAGAGAGCGTATAGAAAAACTTGAAGACTTTATAGGACTGAATTTCAGTGAAGCGGCAGAGAAGGTAGGTTCACTTCAAGCAGCACTGCTTGTCTGCCAACGTAGTTACATGGTTAACTACCTTGACGTGTTGGAAACGAGAATTGACTTGATGGAAGAGGGGAAGTAACTAACCATCCTCTCCTTGGTGACAGCAGGGAGAGGGTAAGAAAGCGTTCTTTGACATATTGGAATACCGTTATATATAATTAGGTAGAAATGTTAAAAGTTTCAATTATTAAATTTGAAATATTGCAGAGAACACAAAAAAAGACTATCTTTGCACAAGTTTAGTAATAACTAAAATGTATGGCTAATAAGTACGAAACACGTAGATTTGAGCCAGTGAACAATGCGGAATATGATTTCTATGAAGTTTCTGTTAACGGTAAATACCTTTGTCAAAGGTTCTTGGATGAGATAAAAGAAGAAAGAGATAAAAAGAAATTATTTAAAATATATGCCTATATGGATTCGTTCTCTTCAAATTTTTTGCCCTCATCCAAATTTCGTCAGATTAAAGGGTTAAGGAGAAAGGATGTATATGAGTTTAAGAACAAAGACATCCGTGTTTATGTGTTAATGAAGAAACCGAATATATTTGTTATCCTTGGAGGGTATAAGGGCACTCAAGATAAGGATATTAATCGTATAGACAACCTGTTCAATGACTTTTAATTAGAAAAAACTATGGAAAGGAAAGAAGTATTAAACAGTCCTGAATATTGGACAGCTAAGACGCAAGTTGACCTTTACAGCCAAGCCCAGAAATATATGGAAAAAACAGGCAAGAACAAAAGCCAGCTTGCAGAATACCTTGGTGTAAGCAAAGGGTATGTTTCGCAACTGCTTAATGGTGACTATGACCATCGTCTCTCCAAGTTCTTTGAACTGGCACTAGCATTTGGAGTTGTTCCTCAAATTGATTTCATACCCATTGAAGATTACGTCAAAGAGGATATGCAGAGAAGCCAATTCAAAAATGTTTCTATTGAGAAAGAAAAGGAATACAGTTGGACTGCTACTGCGAATAGTCTTACCAAGCCTGCTACTTGTAAAGATTTGACATCATGTATCACGGTTTTTGACCTACCTAAGAAATCAGCATAATATGACAAGATTTAGAATGTTCGGCATACACTTGGATCAATTCGCAATTCTCACCTCAAATAAAAGTGATGGGGATTTGGGAATGAATATTGAATTAAGCTATAAATATGCCGATAAAGGGAAAAAAATAGCCTGCACGGCAGGTTTTGAATTTACAAGCCAAGAGGTAAAAATTATGATTCTTGGTGTTACCTGTGAATTTGAAATACATGAAGAGGACTGGGAAAAGCTCAACAATAATGAGGAAGTTGTAATACCAAAGGAATTACTGGAGTATTTTGCAGTTCATACTGTCGGCACAGCAAGAGGTGTTCTATTCTGTAAAACAGAGAGCACACAATTCAACAATGTAATTATTCCTCCTATAAACGTTGCAGATTTAATAAAAGGCAATTTGGTTATAAGCTAAACAACACTAATGTTTTTAAATAAATAGTGGAGCGGTGCAAAAGCATTGCTCCTTTTTGATTTCAAGCGGTATTCCATTATGGAGTATCGCTTTTTTATGTTTCATTTAAAACAAATAAAGAATCATGAAAATACTATACAGAATACTGGTAATCCTGCTTTGGTTTCCTGTGTTAGTCTATGTTGCCATAGGACTGCCGATATGCTTTCTGATTTCTCCATTCGTTTTCCTTTTTACAGGAAAGACTAAAGGTCTTTTTTTTGAAATGTATCTTATGCTTATTGACAAGATGATAGATATACTTGAATATTATATAAAGAAAGGAGAGTAGCCATGAATAGTAGACAGCGAAAGAAATATGAATATGTTTCACTTAACTGCGCACATAATAAATCTTATGACGAGCAAGTGCCATATTATGAATACTGCAATATTCCTCGCCAAGTTTTTGTATGCGCACGACAACCACAATACACGCAACACTTCACAGATGAAATCGCAGAAAGTCGATGGGAAATCTGCGAAGGTTGTAAATCCTTTACTCTCTCACGTGAGACAATGAGGCTCGGAAGGGAAAGAAAGAAAGCTGAAAAATGGGTGAACAGACATTTCTTTCAAAAGGAAATAACGATTGATCCTACGAGCCTCAAGTTTAAAATCTTCTAAAAAAGGAAAAAGTAACAGCAATAATATAGTATCAAAAAATATAAAGTGTATGAAACAAAAATATATTATCGGTGATGTTGTTATGTATGACAACAAAATTATGGTAATCAAAGAGCCAAGGGATGGAATCCACTTTGATTTGTCTTGCCCCGAAGAAAAAAATAGTGTATTGTTATGTGGGCGTTGAGGATATAAAGCCAGTGAATCTCACTCCTGCCATATTAGAGAGAAATGGCTGGGATAAAGACGAAGAATATTGGAGTGATTTTTCTTTATCAGAAGCATTTATGGGAGGCGATGAAGATGATGAAGATAATTATACCTGTTTTCAGCTTAATTATCAAGATAAGAAGGATGGTTGGGTTATAGAGATGCGTGGAGGGCTATTAAAATTTGGAATTCATTATGTCCATGAACTCCAGCACCTTTTCTTTGGTCTTGGTATTAATCACAAAATGAAGGTGTAGGTATGGCATGGGTATGTGTAAATAGTGGTGGGGTAGAGCTTATATTTGAAACTGAACCTCACAAAGTAGCCTATAGTTGGAGAGATAATGAAGGCTCTTGCAGATGTATAGCACTTCCGAACGGTAGCATCAAAAAACTTATTGGTAGAGAATTAAGTTGGGAAGATAATTGTGTAGAACTTAAAAGCGAATAATTAATAATTTTTAAAAGTGAATAATTTATGATACTAACATTCATTGATAACAGCAAGAGTAAGGAAAGAGTTGTAGCAACAATAAAGAGTGATATTATTCCTGTAAGTAGTAGAGGTGGAGGTATGGACGTCATATTTGACGGTAAAAAGTACACCGTTGATGAAGTCACTATAGACTATGTTAATAACTCTGCTATAATTGAAATCTACCATTATTAAGCAGAAGTAACCTAATACGAATTTTAGCCCTCCTCCCCTTGGTGACAGCAGGGGGGGGTAAACAAAAAAGGAGATGTTTCCTGGCACACCTCCCCGAGAGTTAAGACGCATCGATTACGCCTTTACGAAAAAGTGAAAGAACTTCGCCCTTTTAGGGTAATATATCTTGCCGTTCCGTATAATGTATCGACAATATACCTCTTTCACTCCGCTCTCTTTGTGTGATTTATTCATGTGGAGATTAACCTCCTTTCTCGGCTACTGCATCCGAAGCTGAATTACTTGCGGAAGTCGTCATGTGAAGCCGACACACAACGAAAAAGCCCTCAGCGCAGGACTAAGGGCAATGTCTTTTCTCTAAGGAGATTGGACGGAGAGCGGTGGCTTTGCCGCCGAGAAGGAGGTTACTCCTTGAATAAATCACGTTGCAAATTTAGTATAACTTTGGTTTATAGCCAAAAGTACTAACGAAAACGTTAGATTCTGCAACTTTAATTAAGTTAAATGTAAAACAAGATTAAAAAATATGATTAACCCCGAAGATCTAAGAATAGGCGACCTGGTAAGGTTAAGCCGCGATTGCATATTTCCGAAAGGCACCATGTGCACTGTTGCCGATATACGTACCGAGATAGAACATAAGGATAAAAAAGGTGTTGTCAGTCTAAGTGCTATCAACGATGAAGACGACGGTCCTTGGGGAACTTGGTGCTGTAATATCGAAGGTATACCTATCACTCCCGAAATTCTCGAAAAGAACGGGTTTAAGGTTAGAGTATCAAGGGTATATTACACAAAGTTGATAGGATATGCAAACTTATTACAACGAAATATTGCTATTGAACGTAAACGTAACGACTGGGCAGTATTCATCAGATACAAAAAAATGCCCGACTCGGTTTTATTACGCCACATTCAATACGTCCACGAGCTCCAACATATCCTTTGGGCGCTTGGCTTGGATGCAGAACTAAAAATATAAACGAGATATGAAATTTGGAATTATTGATTTTATGATGGCATCGCTTCAGGTAGCCTTCATCGTAATGAAACTCTGCGGAGCAATCAGTTGGTCGTGGTGGTTAGTTTTTCTGCCAATGCTCTTAATTGTGGTGTTCAACATCCTCGTACCCCTTTTTTACGTTTACATGAAGGTGTACGAGTCGCATCAGCTCATCAAGCAGTATGACACCGACAACAAGCTTGCCATTCATTTGAAAAAGATGCAGCAAAAAAGGGAGGAGATGGAGCGAGAGATTAAAAAACGCACCGAAGAAGCGCAAAAAAAGAAACGCAAAGAGTAGATATTATGAGAACCATCAAATTCAAAGGTAAGAGTGTTGATAGTAGTGAGTGGATTGAAGGCTATTACTATAAGGAGTGTGATAATACCTACATCATTGAGGACAGACAGAAAGATTCTATGCTTAATCGTAATGAAGCGGTATTGATTGACCCTGATACCGTCTGCCAGTTCACCGGCTTCCTCGACAAGAGCGGTAGGGAGATTTATGAGGGCGATATTCTTCGCTCGGACGAATACCCCTTCAGTTGCATGGAGGATGATGCGCGTGATAATTACTTCGGCATTATAGAGTGGAGTGATGAAGAGGCGATGTTTCTGCTCACCTGTGTCAAAAACCCGAAATCCGCTGTGCGTGGCATTTCTGACGGCATCTCTGACGAAATCACGCAACAGAAACTTGAGGACTGTGAGTTGGTCGGCAGCATCCACGACAAGGAATGGCAGGAGAAGTTGAACCTAAAAGACGAATAGAATATGACAAAGGTTAAAATAATAGACACAGGCGAGATTGTAAATATTGTTTCTTGGGGTGCAACTGGAAGTTACACAGACTACTACGACAGCAAAGGTGAGTTCCATCACACCGACCTCAACAGATATAACCATTTTGAGGATATAATAGAAGATACAAAAGACGGTATTGATTGGGAGAAGCGCAGATACGAGATAGCGAAAGAGGCAGTGAATGGCTTGCTTGCTGCGCCTGTGGTAGAAGGTATAGACCCTAATCCGCCAATGGATGACATCGCAAGGAATGCTGTTAAGATAGCTGACTATTTAATCGAAGAATTGAAGAAAGGAGGTGACTAATGAAAACAAGACAGAGTATTGAACAAATGCTTATGGCATTACCAAATCTTGCCATCGACCCTGACGATGGTAAAGTTCTAGTGAGTGACAATGGATGGCTTGTTCCTCATTTATGTCGTTATAGGGGTAAATGGCAACTTTATTGGTCAAATGGTAATTATTGGTATATACAAGATACAGAAGGTGATACTCCTACTGAGGCAATACAAAAGGCTTATAACTATTGTGTAGAACAAGAATGGATAAAAGAGGAGGAATGAACAGACAACAGGTAACCTCTCGCAAGGATGCAATCAAAAAGTATAACCATAAATACAAGTAACAATGATAAACAATCTTACAATAACCTTTGAGAGTAATGGCATAACCCACACTCTCAGTGTCCCAACAAGGGATGAGAACCTGCCATACGATTTGGCAACGGCATTTACTGAAATTATAAAGCAGTCAGATGCAAATGATGAAATGGTAATTGACAATCTCAAAGATGAGTTTGCTTATGGAACAAATTCTTGGATTTCAGTCAACGACAGGCTACCAGAAATGGACAGGGAGGTAATTGCCCTTGATGATGAAGGGAGAATCTCCTTTGCCCACATTGTAGACACAACAACAACAAAGCATTACCGTGGTTGGAATATTCCAGGTGTTCGTTATTGGATGTCATTTGAAGACCCAACATTAAAATGATTCGTAACAGAAGCAAAGTGACAATCTATAATTATTGAAATATGACAAGAGAAGAAGCAAAGAAATTGTTGCCTTTTATACAGGCATACGGAGAGGGGAAAACTATACAGTGGTACAAACCTGACAGAGATGAATGGGAAGATTTGACTACAGCAGGAAATGACTATGTTGACTTTGAAGACATTGCTGGGTATGAGGTTTGCTATCGTGTGAAACCAGAGCCAAAATGTCGTCCATTCAAAAACGCAGAAGAGTGTTGGAATGAAATGAAGAAGCACCAGCCTTTTGGTTGGCTGAAGGACAAGGATTCAGAGTTAAGGAATATACAGGCCCTGACTGAGAAAATGTCAACCATAGCTGATGGAGTGTACCTTCGTGGAATAAATCTCATCAACGGGTGGCACGTCTTCGAAGAGGCAGTCGAAGAATACACCTTCGCTGATGGAACACCTTTCGGTATTTTAGAGGAGGAATGAATATGGCATGGGTAGCAGCAGATTATATTGGCGAATGGATATTCAACTGTAAGCCTGACATGTGGGCAGGAGATTGTGTTGAACACAACTATTGGTTGCCACAAGATAGATATGGTGCCTATGGTTTACAACTTCCTAAAGGTTCAATAAAGAAACTCATCGGAAGAGAGCTTACATGGGAAGACGAACCTGTGGAACTTACATAGAATTAATAGCTTGCAGATATGACAAAAGGTTACTAACGAAAAAATATAGAATATGCAAAAAATTATGTTCAACGACAAGTACGGACTGACCGAAGCCGTACTTGCCAAGCGGAAGACTCAGACGAGGC
>OJAW01001204.1_pt1 | contig 15698 bp, 14 predicted proteins | sample 1589151 | NCBI WGS metagenome assembly OJAW01 (sample SAMN03283290) | human gut metagenome | biome: human-associated habitat; material: feces | host: Homo sapiens | place: Peru | collected 2012 | reverse complement strand
CAGATATTTTTTCATTTAAGACAATACTACTTACTTGATTGCCAAAGAGTATAATTACTTTAGGATTTACTATTTCTATCTCTTTTAGAAATAAGTCTAGATACTCTTTGTAGACTTTGTCTGGTAAGGGTCTAGCATCTATTTGGGTACATTTGCCAAGATTAGTTATAAAGACTTTATGCTTTTTTACATCTTCATAGACAAGAGAGGCAAACTCTTCGGTCCAATATGGACCAGTTATTTTTCTTATTGTCTGATATAAATCTTCATCTACTAGGTTTACGGCATAGAATAAGTCCCAAATATTTTTAGTACCAATCCAAGGAGATTTTAGACCATGCCAAGTCTTTTTGGAGGCTATATTTCTACCAGTTGGATTCATAAAAACAAAACAAATATCAGGATTGGTTTCACAACCACCATTATAGATAGAGTCTAAGTCGGGAGAACCATATTCTAATTGTAATTTGTCATAGTGCTTTTGCAAGTCTTTTAATTTCATTGATATCACCTACTAAGGTAAGTATATCATGAAATATCACTATATTGGCTAGTTTGAAGCCATTTTTTTAGACTTTACATAGAAAAAGGACAAAAGCTTTTCGTATTTTGGACTCTTTACTTTCATCCTTTTTATTTATATTAATTTTAAAGATAAGTACTTTAACATAATATTTCGGCAGTTCCGCCAGCAAATTTAGTAGTTAATTCTATTAAGTCATTAGTTACTTTTTCTAAATCTTGATCTGTGGTTTCTTTATTGCCAATAATTAAGTATAAGACATTTTTAGATTCTTCGGTTACTTTTGTTTTATCAACTTGTCTAATGTCTAGCCAGCAGATAACATCGTTATCATCATCAACAAAAGAGTATTCTCCAGGATTTATAGGTTTTAGTTTAGAACACATAGAGGAAGAAATTTTTCTGTGCCGTCAGTTATTTTTAGAGAAACATTACCAGATACTTTATCAATATCATGGGCTCCTAAACATAATTTTGATTCTATTGATAAGATGTTATAAATATCTACGGCTTTATTAATACTTACTAGTTCGTCACGTTTTGTTAATAATTTGATTAGGTTTTCTGAGGCTGGTAAATTTTTTCTTCTTGGAACGCCTACTTCTTGATGTAATTCATAGAAACCTTCAATTACTTTATCATTTTTAATATCATAATCTTTATATTTAGTTATTAATTCTTGGACTTTATTCTTTCTCCAAGTTAAATACTCTTCACTTACTGATTCGTTATCAAGGCCAGTAATTTTAACAGCCTTTATTTTTACTCCTAATTCTAATACTTTTTCATCTACTATAAATTTCATATTTTCACTCCTTCTATAAATACCATAATTTTTGGTTATTTTTTTGTACTGTTTTAATTATTCCACCACCAAGGCATTCATCATTATGATAAAGGACACAGGCTTGGCCTGGGGTTACTCGTTTTACTCCTTGCGGATACTTTACTAAGATTTCATTGTTATCTAGCCAATTTAATTCAACAGGAATATCTTGTTGGCGATATCTAAACTTGGCAGTACAGTTCTTTATCTTTTCATCGCCTAGATAGTTAACATCTTCAATAATACATGAATTAGACACTAAATAGTCATTGTCTTCACCAATACAGACATATAAAATATTTTTAGTTAAGTCTTTGCCTACGACAAACATTCTATCTGCTGTACCACCAATGTTTAAACCTTTTCTTTGACCGATTGTATAATACATTAGACCAATATGTTTACCTAAAACTTCAGCGGTATCAATATTTACTATGTCTCCGGGAGTATTAGGCAGGTAGTTTTCTAAGAATTTAGTAAAATTTCTTTCACCAATAAAACAAATACCAGTTGAATCTTTTTTAGTGGCAGTTAGTAGGCCATGCTCTTTAGCGATTTTTCTTACTTCGTCCTTTCTAATGTCTCCAATTGGAAATAAGACATTTTTCAGTTGTTCTTTACTTACTTGAGATAAGAAGTAAGTTTGATCTTTATTTTCATCTAGGGCTTTTAATAGTTTGCCATTTTCAATACGAGCATAATGACCAGTAGCGATATAATCAGCTCCTAGTTCTTTAGCTGCTTTAGCGAACATATCAAATTTTATATATTTATTACACATGATGTCAGGATTTGGAGTTCTACCTTTTTTTAGTTCATCTAGAAAATAAGTAAAAACATAATTCCAATATTCTTTTATGAAGTCTTTACGATATAGTTTAATACCTAGACTATCACAAACGGCTTTAGCATCGTTGTAGTCTTTTTCTTGAGGGCAAATGCCTTCTTTGGTTGTTGGAGCGGATGCATATTCACCAGCAGCAAGAGAATCCCAGTTACGCATAAATAAACCGATTACATCGTAACCTTGTTCTTTTAATTTTATAGCAGCAACAGAAGAATCAACTCCTCCTGACATACCTATTACGACTTTTTTCATATTATTCCTCTTTTACCTATTAATTTAATTTACTAAATAAATCTATAATATCATCTACTACTTCGTACTTTTCGTCTTTTATGTCTTTAACCATACAGGTTTTCATATGACTTTTTAAGATTTCATTACCGAGACTTTTTAAGGCATTTGTAGTTGATGAGATTTGAATTAGAACATCATCACAGTAACGATCATTTACAATCATTTGCTCGATACCATTTATTTGACCAGCAATGATTCTGAGTCTTCTTACTAAGGCTTTCTTTTCTTCTATCGTTCTATGTTTTGATCTGGTACAATTCTGGCATTCTTTTTTCATAGTTATCACCCAGAAAACATTATAGGGAGGGAGGGTATTTGTGTCAAGTATTTTGCATTAAAAAAGTATACTTTTGTTGTATACTATTTTAGAATTTCGTCTGCTTCATATAGAAGTTCTTGAATTTTATTAAAGGCTTTAGAAATATGAAGTCCATCGACAAAGACGTGACTTACGGTAATGTTTAGAGTCATTTCATATTTACCGTTATTATTAACGTATTTACCCCAACAGATTCTAGGAACAGTTTGAGAATGTAGTTCTTCAGTCATTGGTTGATTGGCTCCAGTGAAGTTTAACCAAGGAAGACAAGTTATATAGTATTCGTTCCAAGCATTAGTAGGATTATAGTTATTTGCGGTTAATTTTGTTTCATACTTGGCTTTATCAATCTCTTGTTTGGCAAGATTGTAAAAATCTTTATAATTTTTCTTGTTTTCGAAACGGACATTTTCAAAGACGTCATTTTCAGTCATAACAGTAATAGCGGGATTTATATTCTCAAAAATGACAGGAGTATTGTCAACGAAGCGCATGCGCAGTTCAGGAACAGAGTTTAGACCGTTTACTACAATATATAACATATTGATAAAGAAAGATGTCTTAGTGGCCTTGGAATGGTTAACTAGTTTAGTTACATCCATAGTAACATTTATTCCATATGTGGGATTTTTAAATGATTTAAACCAATCATAAGTCTTTTTACGGAGAGAATTTTCTATATCTAATTTTTGCATTTTATTTACCTCTTTTCTTGGTATTAATTATAACATGGGGAGGTTTTTAAGTAAATGTGTATAGAAGATACAAATAGGGGTATTTTTTACTAAAGAAAAGACTAATTATTTTTTAATTAGTCCTTTTGGAAATAATATTTTTACTACATACATAAGTTAAGATAAAGTAACCACCATAGATAGTAACTAAAAAGATAGCCGTCATGATATTTGATAAAAGGAGTCCTTTAGTACCCATTGATTCTAATAAGTAGTTAGCAAACTTTATACCAAATATAGAATGAATTATCGCAAGAAGTAATGGTGTTAGGAAGAAGATACCAATTTGTTTAAATAAGGCGCTGTTTAACATTTCTTCACTGGCACCTATTTTTCTTAACATATTGTAACGTTCTTTATTATCGGTTGACTCGGATAATTCTTTTAAGGCAAGAATGGCGGCACTTGATATTAAGAAAATTATACCTAAATATAGCCCAACAAAGGTTACTAAGACTCCTAGACCAACGGAAGCATTGGTAATATCTATTTTACTATTGTAAGTTAACCAAGTTGTTACGTTGTAGTTTTCTTTCATAACGGCACTTATTTTGTCATCAGTTTTTTCTTTATCATTTTTGTAGTTAGCAACTAAAACTTCTTCTATAGAGGTATAGTTTTCTAAGGCTTTATCAGGTAAAACAATAAAACCAGTATTAGAACGTGTAGTATTAAATTCATAGAAACCGTTTTGACATTTTTGGTATTTTGAATGATATGTTTCATTGTTTATTGATACTTCAGGATTAGTTTTTAGGCCTGTATTTATAATACTTATCATGTAATCATAGTTGGCTATAACGATATACTCGTTTTCTTCTAGGGTGTACTTTTTTAAATTAAATTTTTCAGCCATAGCATTATAGTCACTTAATTTCATTAAATCAAAGGCTTGATTATAAAGAAGAAATGGGTAATCCTTTGATATTTCATCTAAACTATTGATAAGGAGTGTTTTTAGAGTAAAACTTTCATCCTCATAAATATTAAAAGAAAGGATATCTTTTAATTTCTCTGTGGGATTTAGGCCAAGACTTTCTAGTGTCTTCTCAATAGATGTTTTTGAATCTTCTACTTCGGTTTCATTAAATCCAGCAGACTCTAGTCTGTTTACTGGTTTAGAAAACTGAATATCCATAGGAACTAATTCTTTTAGATTTTTAGTCATAGAGTTTTTTAAAGATAAGGAACTTGATAAAACACAGATTGTTACAAATAACATTAAACAAATAATAGTCATAGAAAAGACCATGGTGTTTATTTTACTACTTATTTGTCTTACAATAAAACTGTTTAAGCCTTTATAGTAAATGTTTTTTAGGGACATGACTAGTTTTAAGATTAGACCCGATAGAGACCAGAATAAAGTAAATGTTGAGAATATTCCCATGACGATTGGAATTAATATTTGATTAGTAGTTGTTAGTTTTTCAAAACCGTCTGTTACTAAGTAGTAGGCTGTTCCTAAAACGATGACTGAGATAATAAATATTACTATACAAACGTATGGATTTTTTAATTTTACTTTTTCAGACTTTTTAGAGGCTGATAATAAGTCGATTAATTTATATTTATTTATGATTATGGTATTAAAGATAATTACAATTAAGTACATAATACCAAAATAGAACAAAGTCTTAAGACAAGCACTTTGTGAGAAAACAAATTGAAACTTGGTCATATCGGCTTCAAACATGTTAGCGACTAAAACACTCATTAATTGGGATAAGACTACTCCTAAGCCTAGTCCAATTACTAGAGAAATTAGACCGATTAGAAGAGTTTCAAAGAATAAGATTAAAGATATTTTTCGTTTACTCATACCCAAGGTTAAGTAAATAGCAAACTCTTTATTTCGTCTTTTTATTAGAAACCGTGAGGCATAAATTATTAGAAATCCTAAGATAAAGGAAACAAAGACACTTATGCCGGATAAGATGCTAGTCATTAATTTTATTATTTCATAGGTTCTTGATGAAACTTTTAACATTATGGTTTGAGAGTCAATGGCATTAAAAACATAAAAAATTGCGACTCCTAGTATTAGAGTAAAAAAGTAGATGGCATAGTCTTTCATACTCTTGGTAATGTTTTTTAGAGATAGTTTACAAAGCATCATTTAGATCGCCACCTAGTAAAGTTACTACATCTATTATCTTATCAAAAAATTCTTTACGGGTTTGTGTCCCTTTATAGAACTCATTAAAGATTTTACCATCTTTGATAAAGATAACCCGGCTAGCATAACTGGCTGTGAAAGCATCATGAGTTACCATGAGAATTGTTGTTTTTAAGTCGGTGTTTAAGTAATTAAATTTTTCAAGCAACATCTTAGAAGACTTAGAATCTAAGGCTCCTGTTGGTTCATCGGCTAAAACTAGGGTTGGTTCTGGTATAATAGCACGGGCTGCGGCTACTCTTTGTTTTTCGCCTCCAGACATTTCATATGGGTATTTTTTGAGAATTTTTTCAATATTTAGTTCTTTCGCAACCATTTTTATTCGACCTTCGATTTCGGGAATAGAACGATTTTGAATAGATAAGGCAAGAGCAATATTTTCATAGGCTGTTAGGGTATCTAAAAGATTAAAATCTTGAAAAACGAAACCTAACTCTTCCCTTCTAAATTCGTTTAGACTATTGCCTTTTAATTTAGTGACATCTTGATCATTTACATAGATATGACCAGAGGTTACTTTATCGATTGTAGAAATACAGTTTAGAAGAGTTGTTTTACCAGAGCCTGAGGCACCCATTATTGCGACAAACTCCCCTTCTTCTACTTCAAAGGAAATATTATCAATAGCCTTAGTTAGACTAGATCTATTTCCATAATACTTTTCTATTTTTTCTATTTTTAATACTTTTTTCATACTTTTCTCCTTCCAATAGTTAGTTTATTATAGATAATAGACTTTGTCGTTATTCTAATATTACAATACATTTCAATATTGTAATATTAGTCAGTTATTTTGTAGTAGTCATTTTTAGAAAATGTTATAGTGACTTTGGTATAGTTATTTACTTCTGATTCTATTTCTATTTGGTGGCCTAGTTTTTTGAGTAGGTTTTTAGTTATGTAGAGACCAAGGCCGGTTGATTTAGTGGTTTTTCTACCGTTAGTACCAGTAAAAGATTTATTAAAGACTTTAGGCAGATCGTTTTTAGGAATACCAATACCGTTGTCAGTAATGGTTAAAATTACTTTTTGAGGAGCATCCTCTACTTTTATTTCTATTTTAGAATTTTTAATATTTCGTTTGTATTTAATACTGTTATTTATAAGTTGGTTTAGGATAAATTCTAACCATTTTTCATCTGTTAGGACTGTTTCTTTGTTAACTTTTACAATAAATTCAATATTATTTTCTAGTAAATCATCTTTATTTTTTAGGGCTATGGAATTGATTATTTTTGAAAGAGAAACTTCTTTAATTAGGTAATCTTCTTCAGAATTATTACTTCTTACATAATAAAGGACTTGATCAATATAGTTATCTAGTCTATTTATTTGAGTTATATATTTTTTAGGTATAGATTCTTTAGAGTTATGAGTCATTAGGACAAGACTAGAAATTGGTATTTTTACTTCATGTATCCAAAGTTCAATATATTCTTTGAAGTTTGTAAGACTCAATTTGTAGTCTTTTAATTCCTCGATAAAAGACTTATTTATGTCATAGAGAATTTGGTAGATTAGTTCTTCTTCTACGGTTTTTGGCTTATCTAACATTTCTAGAACTAAGTACTTTTTATCTAAATCTATTAGTTTGGAATGAATAGTTTTATAGAAGAGGTTTTTCTTGTAATAGTCGTTTAGTAATAAAGTTAGGCCTGATATAGTTAGAAGAGTTACAATGACTATTATTAGAGAGGTGTTACTTTTAAAGGCTACTAGGAGCATAATAATAATTAGGATGGTTAGGAGATAGAAAATGATATTTATAAGTTTATCTTTTAAGTATGATATTAGTTTCATAATAGTTTATACCCTTGTCCTTTCCTAGTTTCAATAACATCTTTTAGACCAAACTCTTCTAATTTGGTTCTTAATCTACTTATGTTTACGGTTAGAGCATTGTCGTTTATATATTCATTATTATTCCATAAGTCTGTCATTAACTCATCTCTTTTGACAATGTTACCTTTATTATTTAAAAGATAGAGAAAGATTATCATTTCATTTTTAGTTAGGGATAGCTCGGCAGTTTCTTTTTGAAGAATACCTTTACTAGGATTTACAACGACACCGTTATAGATAAGGTCGAGGGATGAGTTTTCAGACCGTTTAAATATATTTTGAATTCGTAATAAGAGAATGGTTGGATTATATGGTTTAGTTATGTAATCATCGGCACCGTAAGACATGGATAAGATTTCATCTACTTCAGTTACCCTACTCGTTAACATAATAATAGGCATGGTTGTTTTTTTACGAAGCTCTTTTAAAATTAGTTCACCGTTAGCCGTGGGTAGATTTATATCTAAAAGAGTTAAGTCTACTTTTTCTTTTAAAATTAGTTCGATTGAGTTTTCATAATCTGTAATGATTAGAGCATTATAGCCGGCATTTTGTAATAGTTCTTGTAATTCTTTAGCGATAGAAGTATCATCTTCTAAGATAGCAATTTTTTTCATAGGAACCTCCTTAACTATATTATACCATTTCCTAGGCCGTTTAAATGTTACAAAAATGTAAGAAAAAATATGATACCTAAGTACCATATTTTTGTTTGTATTAAATTAACTTAGATTATCTTAAGTGGATTTTTTATTTAGGACTCACTCTCTACGGCTGCGATAAGAATTTCGTATTCAGCAGTTAGAGAATCTGAATCGAAGGCTATAGACTCTCCTTCTAGATGCCAACTATTTTTATTTTCTACTAGAAAATCAATAACATCTTCTTCAGCATTTATTAGGTCTATTATACTATTTAGAGAAGCAAATAATTCTTCATCTTCTTCATCACTAGTTAGGTTACCTACTACTTCATCTTTATAGAAGTCTATATAATAATCGTCTAAATCTTTATCTAGATAAGACATGGCTTTCTTTTCAGTGAAGTATTCATTATACTTAATCATACTATTTTGAAGAGTTTCTTTAGCATTTTTTAAATATTCTTTTGTTTTGATGAAATCTTTACCGTCTTCTTGATAGTTTTCTGCAGTTAAAACAGTAGTTAGACGATCGTCTCCTAAGACACTTACAATATCAGTTAAAATAGTGAAACAGTCTTTACTATATTTTTTGTAAGCAACTTCTACTTTTTTATAGTCACCTTTAGTTACGGTTCTATTTAGAATTTTATCAATTTCATCTTTGTCATAACCTTCTTTATTAGTTATTTCATATAGATAGTCTAACTCTTCCTTTAATTTTTCTTCTTGTTTTAAATCAGCTACTACGCCATAGATAATTATAGCGGCTAGAACGGCTACTACAGCACCAATTATAATTAAGATTTTCTTTTTACTTTTCTTTTTCTTTTCCATAAATCACTTTACTCCTTTACTCTTTTTCTTTTATATAAGTTGATTTTATCATAGAATCAACAATTGTGTCCAAGTATTTTATTATATCTGGATCAATATTACGCATATTTTTGTAGAGTTCTTTGAAATCATTAAGATTAAGTTTTAAGTCGCTAGAATACTCGCGAGGAAGGTTTTCAAATATGGCTTCAATGGCTTCTTTAACTTTTTCTTGGTCTAGTTTTTCGTAAGAAGTGGTTGTCGTTTCATGAAGTTGTTTACTGACACTTGATAATTTTCCTTTAATAAAATGTTCACCAAAACAGCACCAAGTGGTTGGATAATGCTCATTAAAAGCATGTTCAGTACTTTTAATTACGTGGTAATCTTTATTGTTTAGGATGGTACCAACGACTGATCCTGTTGGAATAACATTTATTAGTTTTTTATGAAGTCTTTCATAGTTTTTACTTTGGTATTCTTCTTTTCTAAAACCGGGACCGTCAAAGTTATAAACTGCTACTACTCTATTATATAGGTCATCGTTTGCAGACATGATACTGGCCATGGCTAGGTTACCACCTTTAGAGTGGCCTGTTACATAGATCTTTTTATCTGCTGGAGTTAGCGTGTTAAGAAGATATTTTTGGGCTAAGACTTGGGTGTTTGTTGGGTATTCATATCCTAGACGAAAGTTTTCAATCCAGCCAATTAGAGAACCGTCTGTACCTTTATAACTAATAATAGTTAGATCCTTAATTCTAAAAGTTACGGCACCAAACTGAGTATCATTATTTCTTAGTTTTTCAAAATTTGAGACTTTTAAGTCTTTATATCTTTTAGAATTCTTAAGCAGTTCTAATAATTCATAGGATAAGGGAGCCATAACTCCAGATGATTTATCTTTTTTGAAAGAGAGTGCATAGTCATAAAACTCTGGAAAAGTTTTAGTCCCTTGAAATGAAGAAATTGGTAGATAAACTAGAATGGCGGCAAGAAGAAGATCCTGTCCATTCAAATGAACCTCTTCTAGGGAGTTATCTTTATAAAATTCTATATAATCTTTTATTGTATACATAATTATTACCTCTTATTTATTATAGCAGATAAAGGTAGTATTGGTTAATATATTTTTGTATGTTGATTATTGTTAGACTTAGCAATGGATTATTGAAGGACTAGTCTTAACAAATTCTTGACTTTTTTCTTTGCATTTTTCGTCGAATCTTTTTTGAGACATACCGAAGATAATGTTATATTTACCTTCAGGAGTAATGGGCTTTTCTCCGTGTTCAGAAATGTATTCTACTCTTCTTTTTATTTCCTCTACTGGTAAAGTTAGGATATTGGCATTTGTTTTTATAGGTTCTAACATACCATTTTGTTCTAAGTATGGGAAAACTGTTTTTATTTGTTTTGTACTTTTTGGAACGATTGCTAGAGTAAGATATGAAGGACCATAGTTTTCTTTGATGAAGTCGATATTTTTTCTTAGAGAAGATGCCGATAGTGTAAAGATACTAGCTCCCATTTTAATATGGTTTTCTTGACATAGTTCAATGATTGCTCTAGTATTGCTTGGAGATTGTTTAAAGACAGCGTTACTGATAGGAATATTATGTTCATTACAGATACCAATTATCTCTTCTATTTCGGCGGCTTTTCTTCTAAAAACTGTACCGTGTGCTTCAATTCCGTATTTTTGACACATTTCAATGACAGCTTTGATTTCTTCAGGAGTTTTTTGAAGTATGTTGCCGTGTGGGGCTACACCATGCTCCTTACAAGCAGCGACTGTATCTACCGTTGTCCCATTTTTACCAAGGTATATACTACCGGTTACTTCCATATTATTCTTTTTGCAAAAAGCAATTCGCTCCTCTATTTCCTTATAATTTCTAAGGAAAGTACTATTGGTTATTTCAACGTTTTCGCTTTGACATAATTTTATTATTGCTTCTATTTCACTAGGCTTTTTTTTGAAAAGTGGGCCTGAAGGTTCAATATGGTGTTTTCTACAAAGTTCAACTATTTTATCTATTGTTTTTGGAGTTTGGGAAGAAATAATAGTGGCAGTTGCTTTAAGGCCGTGCTTTTGACAAGCAATAATATTTTCCTCTAGTTCGGCGGCTCTTTTTTGAAAGAGACTTCCAGATAATTCAAGACCATATTTTTCAGTAAAGGCTACAATGTCTTTGATTTCTTCAAAACTTCTGCAAAAGGCAGTTGAAGGAATTGGATTGATGAAGGCTTTTAGATAATCAATTATATCCTGCAACTCTTCTGGGTTTCTATTAAAAATGCCATCAGTGACTTTCATATTGTTGGTACGGCATATTTCTAAGACTTTTTTAATGCGGTCTTCAATGTTTGCTGAGCCAAGATAAAAAAGGCTGTTTGTTATTTTTAGACCATTAGCCCGACAGACTTTGATTAATCTTTCTAAAGTAGCACTTGTTGGAACACAAAAAACTGTACCGGTTATTTTTAGATTATTTTGCTGACATACTTTGATTATTTTTTCAATTTCAACCTTGGATTTTTTTAAAACAACTCCCGTTGCTTCAATATTATATTTTTTACAAAGTTCGATTATATCATCTAATTCAGCAAAATTTTTAGGTACCTTGCTTAAACTCACAGGTGATGAAGCAGTTTGATTACGATTTATTACTTCTTCAAAATCAGCTTCAGATAATCTAAAACAATTCTCTGTGATTTCCATATTGTTCTCATGGCAAAGTCCAACTATTCTTTCGATTCTTTCATCTTCTATATCTAATAGAGAAACATATACCTTTATACCAAGTTTTCTACAAAGCTCAATTTTTCTTTTTAATGTTTCTGGTTTCATTACTGATACTAGTCTATTTGGTTTGATACCGACACTTTTACAAAGTTCAAATTTCTCTTGTAACTCTTCACTTGGTCTTGCGATCATTCTTAAATAAGTTGCTGGATTAGTACAGTCTATTCCATATTCTTCTAGCATTTTGGTATTATTTTTTATTGTTTTTACATCATAATTTATGATTCCAGAATGTTTTTCAATATCACTTGGTGATAAGTGTAAGGTGTTTAGTAAATATCCAAGTGTATTAATAAGTCGATTTCTATCTTCTTCACTTAATTTTTGTAATGATTGAAATAAAGTTTTTTCTATTTTCATAGTAACTCTCCTCTTATTCTTTCTTTATTTTTTAATTAGAATGTCTTTCTTTTGTATTTACTTTAGTCTGTTTTAGTTTTTCTTGATATTTTTTTCTACTCAAACCGAAAATGGGATTAAGTCGGCCGTTTGGTAAAATAACTGGAGCTTGGTCTTTTACAAGTTGTTCTTGTCTTTCTTTAATCTCATCTACTGTTAAGGTAAGCATTGCCGCATTAGTTATAGTGTATTCTAGGAGACCTTGTTCTTCTAGGTATGGGAAAATTTTTTCGAGATGTTTTTTACTTTTTATAACTACTAATGGTCTTAAGTGGTCGGGAGCATAGTTTTCTTTTAGATAAGTAATACTTTCTTCTAGTTGCTGTTTATTTCTTAAGAAAATAGAGTTTGTAAGCGGAATGTTATTTTCGTGGCATAACTTAATTATTCCTTCTATATCTTGGGCTCTTTGCCTAAAGACGGAACCATTTGGTTCTAGGTTGTACTGACGGCAGATGGCTATTACTTTTTCTACTTCTTTAGCATTTCGTTGGAAGACAATACCGGTTACGGGAATGTTATTGGCTTGACAGATTTTTATTATTTCTTCGACTTCACGTGGTGATTTAGTAAAGGCATTACATGGTATTTTTACTCCGTAAGAAGTACATATTTGAACTATTTTTTCAACTTCCTCAGTTCTTTTTTGAAAGAGACTAGCAGTTGGAGTAATACCATATTTATGAGCAATCTTTATAATTTCTTCTATTTCTTTTGCAGTTCTTCTAAAGATGGCACCAGATGGTGTTAGGTTGTGTTTTTTACAAGTAGCAATTATTTGTTTTACTTCAGTAGGAGTACGTAAGAAAATACTAGTTGGTAATGTGCTTTTATATTGTTTAATTAGTTCAATTATGTCTTCTATTTCAGCCGGTGTTTTTAAAAAGACCATACTGGTTACTCTTAAATTATTTTCTTCACATAAAGTTATTATTCTTTCTACTTCGTAAGGAGTCCTTTTAAAAATTGTACTATTTATTTCTAAGTCATGTGCTTGACATAGAAGAATTATATCTTTTATTTCTGCTGCTGTTCTATTAAAAAGACAACTAGTTGATTTTATCTTTTCTTGACGAATAAGAGCAGTAATTTTTACTAGTTCTTCGGGACTTCTTCTAAATACAGTACTAGTTATTTCAATATTTAGTTTTTCACAAGTCTTTACTATTTTTAGAATGTCCTCAATAGTAAATCTACTAGAGGCTAAAAATAGAGTTATTTTTTTAGGTAAATGTAGAGATTCGATATCTTTAATTCTATTGACATCGGCACCTAAGATAGAACTAGTTTTCTTTATAGTTTCTTCACCATATCTTTCTAAAATGTAGGCATAAGTTGTTTTTAGTTGGTCTGGATTAGTACTTAGGATGTGAAGACAAGTTTCTATCTTATTAAAGGGCATGTTTTTACTTAATAAAAATTCGGCATTAGTTTTTATTACTTTGACATTGTAATACATAATGCTTGGACACTTTTCAATATTTTTAGGAGATATATGTAAAGTGTTTATTAAATAGTCTAGAGTACTTTTTATTTCTTGAAATTGGCCTCGTTCTAAAATAGCCGTATTATTTCTTAAAACAATGACTGGATTAAGTCCATATTTTAATAATAACTTTCTTAGTATACTTTCATCTATCATGTATTTTCCTCCGTTTTCCTATATGAGTCGTTAGTTGCATATTATAACACTTTTTAGGAAGAAAAAAAAGAGAAAGTTCAGGGAACTTTCTATAATATTTGAAAATACTTAGGTATGTTTATTTTTTATGTGGTACAAAGAGAAGACTGAAAGTTACACAATCAACTTTCGGTATTCTCCTGGTCCAATTTTCATAAGTAGTTTATATAAAACAAAAGTTATTAGAGTTAATAGTAGAGTGTGAATAAGCATTAGAGTTGTTAATGAATAATTATCACTGAAATAACCTATGCCAAAGATGCTTATAATAGCAAGACTCATACCAGTAAAGACAGAAATCATACTACTAATACTTTGTTTTACTACTTCGGTATCACTCGAGAAATTTAGTTTTGGATATTTTAAATTTATTAATAGTCCAATAATAGCAGTTAGAGTTGGTGCTATTAGGCTTAACAATAAAATAGTTATTATATAAGTGATATTAGGAGTAAATTTAATGATAAATAGTAAATTTGAGAGTAAGATAAAAGGTAATTCTATTACTAGGGACATCAATATTTTAGATTTTAGAATTGTTTTTTCTGATACAGGAAGACTCTTTGTAATATTAATAGTTTTACCTTCTAGAGAAATACTAGATGATGTTATAGATGTTAGCATACTGGCGAATAATACAAGAGAATAGAATAAGAAATTTATAGTGGTATTAATATCAAAATCCATACTTTTTAAGGCATCTTTAAAAGCAGTTTCTCCCTTTAGGAAGAGAAAGCAGGACATAACTAAGATTAGGATTAGTCCAAAACAAGTATTAAACATGTAGACTGGAGATGAAAAGTATCTTTTTAATTCTTTTATAGTTAAGGCTTTTAGTGGAGTTTTCTTTTCTTTTAGATCAGTTGCTTTTAATTTTTTGGACTTAGTCTGTGTTTCTTTAGAGTTAAAGACTATCTTGAAGTAGAATTTTGAACCTATATAGATAAATATTATTAAAGGAATAATACTTATTAGGATTAGTTTTATTAGGATTAGAATATTAAAATTAGTTATTAATTCTATATAGGCACCGATTGGATAATATATTTTAGTTAACATGTCATTGATACTAGTTGCTTGAGTAGCAATGTTTTCGATAAAGTCATTCATTCTTAGACTTAGAATGTAGATTACTAAGAAAACAATCGTCGATAAGACAGTTTGAATTACTTTTTTGGCTTTAAATTTACTGGATATTGTTTTTACGAGATAGCCTACTAAACTAGATACTACGGTTGGTAGCAATGGGATAAGTAGTGTCATTAAGAGTGATATTAGGTAAAAATCTAGACCTGGATGTTCAAAGATGATATAGACGATAAAGGCTGGTAGTAAAAACATTAGATTGTAAAGATATTGAAAAAGTATTAGTTTAAATATTCTTAAAAAGAGAATACTTGATCGTTTTATTGGAAGGGAGAATAGCAAGTCACTGTCTTTAGCCTCAAATAAGATTCCTTGAGATTTATAGATACCAGACATAAAGGTAAGAATTGTGACTAAGGCTAAAACCATAGAAAGCATGATATAAGTTAGATTTATTTTGTGTAAGGGCTCGGCTATCATGTAGATATAAACACTAAGGGAAAAGGCTATCACAGCAAAAAGAAATACTGGGAAAATGGCTTTTTTTAGTTTACTGGAATTTTTGGCTGTATTATATTTAAACATGCTCATGTCTTGAGATAGGCCGGCTCTAAGAAGGGAGATTAGTTTTTTCATTTTTTATCACCTACTATAAGTATAACATATTTATTTAAAAAAATTAACCTTATTTGGTTAATTCTTC
>OJAW01001200.1_pt1 | contig 15706 bp, 7 predicted proteins | sample 1589151 | NCBI WGS metagenome assembly OJAW01 (sample SAMN03283290) | human gut metagenome | biome: human-associated habitat; material: feces | host: Homo sapiens | place: Peru | collected 2012 | reverse complement strand
TATTTCAGCACCACATTTTGGACACTTAGTAGTTCCATTTTCACTAATTTTATAAAAACAACTGCTTTTTATCAGGTCTGAATTAAAATAATTAGGAATTCTCATAAAAAAAGAAAAAACTGTGAAATATCACCAGTATTATAAATAATACAACGATATTTCACAGTTAATATGTTTCCTATCAAAGTCAGGAATATTTACTTAGCATAATCTACAGCTCTGGATTCCCTTATTATGCTGACTTTAATCTGTCCTGGGTATTCCATCTGCTCTTCAATCTGCTTTGAAATGTCTCTTGCCATAAGTACCATATCTGAATCGCTTACGACTTCAGGGACTACCATAACTCGAACTTCTCTACCTGCTTGAATGGCAAAGGATTTTTCAACTCCCTTAAAGGAATTGGTAATATCTTCTAATTGTTTCAGTCTGTTTGTATAAGTTTCTAACGTTTCTCTTCTTGCTCCAGGTCTTGCAGCTGAAATTGTATCAGCAGCCTGTACAATACAAGCTATTAAGCTTTCTGGTTCAACGTCGCCATGATGTGCCTCTACAGCATTAATTACAATTGCAGATTCTTTATATCTCTTACATAAATCTACACCAAGCTGGATATGTGAACCTTCCATCTCATGATCCACAGCCTTACCAATATCATGTAATAAACCTGCTCTCTTAGCAAGCTTTACATCAAGTCCTAATTCTCCTGCCAATAAGCCTGAGAGCTGTGCAACTTCAATAGAATGTTTCAAAACATTCTGTCCATAGCTTGTTCTGAATCTTAACTTACCTAAAAGTCTTACAAGTTCAGGATGAATTCCATGAACACCAACCTCAAGGGTTGCAGCTTCACCTTCTTCTTTAATTAATACTTCTACTTCTTTCTGAGCCTTTTCTACCATCTCTTCAATTCTTGCTGGATGGATTCTACCGTCAAGAATAAGTTTCTCAAGAGCAATTCTTGCAACTTCTCTTCTTACCGGATCAAAACCTGATAAAACTACAGCCTCTGGCGTATCATCAATTATAAGTTCCACACCAGTTAATGTCTCAAGAGTTCTTATGTTACGTCCCTCTCTACCAATTATACGACCTTTCATTTCATCATTCGGAAGCTGAACTACTGATATTGTTGTTTCTGCAACATGGTCTGCAGCGCATCTTTGTATCGCAGATACAACGTACTCCTTAGCTTTCTTATCAGCTTCTTCCTTAGCTCTGCTTTCTAATGTTTTAATCATTACAGCAGTATCATGTTTAACTTCGTCTTCAACAGTCTTTAATAGATATTCTTTTGCCTGTTCGGAGGTTAATCCTGAGATTCTTTCGAGTTCCTGTTGTCTCTTCTGTTCAAGTTCTTCAATCTTATGCTTCATCTTACCAAGTTCTTCTTCCTTCTTGGTGATGTTCAAGTCGCGTTTCTCAACAGCTTCTGTTTTCTTGTCAAGAGTTTCCTCTTTAGCAAGAACACGACGCTCATATCTTTGAAGTTCTGCACGTCTCTCCTTGGTTTCTTTTTCAAGTTCATTCTTAGTTTTTAATGACTCTTCTTTTACTTCCAAGAGTGCTTCCTTCTTCTTTGTCTCAGCTGTCTTTAATGCATCATCTATTATCTCTCTGGCTCTTTCATTAGCATTACCAATCTTAGCATCGTTGCTTTTATTGATAGCTTTAGAAGCCAAAAGCCATGTAACAGGTGCGGCTATCACTAATGTAGCAATAACTGAAATAATTGCAATAACAATTGACGACACAGGAGCACCTCCTTATTAAGTTTTCATTGTACAAACATACAACAATCTAATATTATACTTAAATTCACATAATGTCAAGGTAAACCCTTGCTTATACGCACTTTTGTACGACAAAAATATTAATTTTCTAACATAAAAACTGCCTTATTAATAATATCAATATTAAATCCTTTTCTATACAGGTATGCCTTGGCCTTAGAAATATTTTCATAGTCTTTATCTTTATTCAAAAGCTTTTTGTTAAGAAGCTTTATAACCTGTTCAAGTTCAACATCATCATTTTCGCTATAGTAATTCTCACATTCGCTATCAATAATATCCGCAGGAATCCCCTTCTGATATAATAAATTCTCAATCTGCTTTCTTGACTTGGATGGGGCATGATAAAATATATAATTGGCAGCGTATCTATTATCATCAATATATCCGTAAGACTTCACATAATCTATTGCGTTTTCGATTGCTTCTTGCGGGTACCAGCTTTCTTTAAGCTTCTTTTCAAGTCCGCTTTCTGAATAATCTCTTGATTTAAGAAGAGCCATTGCACGTATTCTTGCACGTTTACACAAAATATCATTAACAATTGTAGAATAATCTGCTTTATCCAGTACGCTGTCCTGCTTTATTGAAAATCTCTTAATTTCGGATATATAAAGAGCAAACGCAGGCTCATAATTAATATATATCAGCCTGCGTTTACCTGAAATCTCTTTGATTGATGTAATCTCTAATTCAAAATCATCATCATTCATTAAACTCATATTATTCTGTTTCTTCTTTCTTCTTAGCAGCCTTAGTTGTCTTCTTGGATGTATCTGAATCCTGCTGTCCTTCTTCATCCTTTGATACACCTATTCCAAAATGAGCTCTGACTTTCTTATCAATCTCATCTCTGATTTCCGGATTGTCAGCAAGGAACTGCTTAGCATTCTCTCTTCCCTGTCCAATCTTATTATTATCATATGCAAACCATGCACCGCTCTTCTGTACAATTCCAACATTTGATGCCAGATCAAGCAAATCACCTTCAGCAGAAATACCCTTACCAAACATAATATCGAATTCTGCCTCTTTAAATGGTGGTGCAATCTTATTCTTTACAACTTTAACTCTTGTTCTGTTACCAATAACTTCTCCACCCTGCTTAAGAGTTTCTATTCTTCTTACATCAAGTCTTACAGAAGCGTAGAACTTAAGAGCACGACCACCTGTAGTTGTCTCAGGATTGCCAAACAGAACTCCTACTTTCTCACGAAGCTGATTAATGAATATAACAACACAATTATTCTTGCTTACAACAGGTGTGAGCTTTCTTAATGCCTGTGACATAAGCCTTGCCTGAAGTCCGACATGTGAATCTCCCATATCACCATCTATCTCTGCCTTAGGAACCAATGCAGCAACAGAATCGACTATTACAATATCAATTGCTCCGGAACGCACCATTGTTTCTGTTATCTCAAGTGCCTGTTCTCCACTATCCGGCTGTGATATATATAAATTATCAATATCCACTCCTATATTCTTAGCATAAACAGGATCAAGTGCATGCTCCGCATCTATAAACCCTGCAATTCCGCCTCTCTTCTGAACCTCAGCAACCATATGAAGTGCTACTGTTGTCTTACCACTTGATTCAGGACCATATATCTCTACAACTCTTCCCTTAGGCACTCCTCCCATCCCTAAAGCTATATCAAGACTTAAAGAACCTGTAGGAATACATTCAACATTAAGATTAGCATTAGATTCACCAAGCTTCATTACAGAACCCTTGCCAAACTGTTTCTCAATATTAAAAATAGCAGCATCCAATGCTTTCATCTTATCTTCATTAACCATTATACATTCTCCTTATAATGAACATTTGTTCGTTTTCTATATAGTATTATATTTTCGATTTGTTGTCAACACTTTTGCGAATATTTGTTCGAATTATATATGTATTAAAACTTTACTGGAATATTTTATATATTATCACAATTTATTTATTTTGTAAAGTATATTGTGTATATTAATAGTATGGTGCTGCATTTTATTCAATTATCGACAATATATATTTTAATACATTTTTATATCTAAGCTGATAATGTATCAATAACCATATCGAAAGCCTTTTTAACCGCCTGATACCTTATAGCCTTTCTGTCACCTTTAAAATTATTTTCGCTTACATATGTATTACCGTTATAATACAGAGCTACATATACAAGTCCAACCGGTTTTCCGTCTTCCATTGAAGGACCTGCAACTCCTGTAACAGAAACTGCCATCTGTGAATCAGCCTTTCTGGCAGCACACTCAGCCATCGCTGCTGCTGTCTTATCACTTACAGCTTTATATTTATTAATAATATCTTTTGAAACTCCAATAAGACTTTCCTTTGTCTCATCCGAATATGTTATAAAGCCCTGTTTAAAGATATTAGAAGCTCCACTTACATTTACTATTGAAGCAGCAATAAGTCCACCTGTACATGACTCAGCGGTTGTTATTATAATATTATTCTTTTTTAAAAGTTCAACAGCTTTAACTTCTCTTCCTTCAAGAAATTCTTCAAGTCCCATTATTTAAAGCCTCTTTTCTATAATACATTTAATTTATTTTGATGTTCCCTCTAAAAATACTTTATAATTTTTTATAAAAATGTTTGTTTATTAAAACTAAATATACAAGTTTATAAAACAGAGCGAAGAAATGAATGTTAATATTTATTCTTTATTATAAAATACATTAACAGAAACTCCTATCAAGTCTATACCAGTTAAAAAGTTATCTAAAACAGTATTAAATTTTATTTCTAAAAACTTAATTTATTTATAAACAGATTTTAAATAAGAGAATATGATAAAGTTACCAGTACTAACTTAACTAACAACTTTTAACTTAATAAGAGATTTTTATAACACTATTAAAGAAGGAGATTATGTTGTTTAACGAAAAATTAATGGTCTTCATTCTTTCTTTTATGTCTTACAAAAGCCGATAAGTGTTGAATAACTTATTGAAAATGAAAATTTATATGAAAATGAAAATTTATATGAAAATGAAAATTTATATGAGGGAGAATATATAGATGGGAAATTTTATATATATGGAATTATAAAACAGAATAAAAAAGACTTAACAAATATATCATTTAAAGAAAATTCTTAAATATATTTATCTAATACCCCTAATTAGTTAAGTTTTGATTTAAAAGTGAATAAAGACACACATAAAGATAAAAACAATATTAAAGTCTTTGCTCTTGAAAGTATACCTCTAAAAAAGTTTTAAGATGAATTTAGCTTAATACAGATATTTAAAGATCTTTTATCTATTACAGATTTATAAACAACTACTCCAACAGATGGATTTGTATTACACGACTTAAATCTCTCTATTAAATAAAGAGTATCTTTTAAATTAAAACCTTTGAAAGATTCTTCAATAGACTTTTTATTTAAATTTGATTCTATTAAAAAATAATATAACATCTTCACAAGAGGCAACTTTTAATAATTTCTTATTTCTAATGCTACTAAGTTTATATAAGATATTTAAACCACCTCATAAAACACGCTTAAAGAAGGAACTTAAAAGTCACGCTTTTTAGAATTTGAATTTAAGATGCCTTTTTATTTAAACACTATGTCAAATATTTATAAACCATTTAAATTAGATCCTTTATATAATGGAGCTATAAATGGAGACTTAGATGGTCAAATTTGTGAATGTGTTTAAATTCCTTACAATTAAAGCGATCCTTTAAATAGTAAAATAGTTCCAGTAAAAATAAGAACAGATAAAATTAAATGTAACTAATTTATAAGCGCAGCTAATATATATATTTATAATCTCTTACCTTTTGAAAAAGTAACTAAATAAGAAGTTGAAATTATTAGTGCTAAAAAAGAAGACATAAAAAAGGAGTCTTTATAAAAGGCATATATCTAAGAGTCTAAAAATAAAGACTTTAAAAAAGGAATTTTATTTGATTTTTAAGGATATGGAGATTATATTGAGCCTTTAAAAAACTTTTCTAGTAAAGAAGTATCTTTTGTTTATATTTTATAAGACTCGTTAGTTTATTAGATATAAAACTTTTATTATAGATAAAGTCTTTTATTGTAATAGAAATCTTTAAAAGGATATCGTTTGCCTCCTTTTTATATATTCGGCTTTAATAAACTTTAATAAATACTTACTCAACTCTCTCTTTAAAAAAAGAAGATTTAAGTCCTTTAAATATAAAATAATTTTATAAACTTATTAAAAGATAATATTAATATTAATATCTTTAAAACAGTATAAAAATATTCTGTTAAGACACTTATAATAGATGATGATAAAGTCTTATCTGATTCGGAGTTTGAAAAATAAATTATTTGAATGATAATTTTAAAAATGAAATTTTAAATTCTTTTTTAATAAAATGAATAATTAACTAAAAATAGTATTAGAAATGGTCTTAAAAAGAATGTAAGAGTTATAAAGAAATGTTGAGAAATAAGCATTATAAAGTGAATCTTCAATAATTACTGGTATCATTGATATTTAATATAATGAAAAGGAATTTAATAATTTTATATCTTATTTAGATTAAATTAATTAGTTATTACTTTAAATATCAAATTAAACATAATAACTTAAATTTTTAAGAAGTATTAAATCCGACTTATAATAATGTTTTATTAAACCAACAATACCTAAAACATTATTAAAAAATCTTTAAGAACTTAAAAAGACAACTGTTACATTAACACCATACGGAGCATTACGTGATAAACTTTTTAAATTACTTGATGATAAAAAGATATTAGTATAACTTATAAAAAATGTTGATGATAAAACAAGAGATAATTAAAAAGATACAAAATAACGAAAATTTAATGAGTAACTTTAATATATGTCTCTTAAAAGACGTGGTTATAAAAACTTTCTTTATGAAATATTAAATGAAAAAGGTGAAGATCCGTAATAATATGATGTAGGAAAAGACTGTAAAGATATTAACTTTTTCAAAGCCACTAGAATTAGAGATAAAATATAGGATGAAATAAAAATTCTTGATCATTAAATGGAACCATTTGAACGACAATATATGAAAGACCACCCTGGATTAATAACAGAAGAAGATTATAATAATGAGAAAGATAGAACAAAAAAACGTGTCTTTTAAGATTTATTATAGAAATTTATTAATTATAATAATACACAAATACCATCAACAATAGTCTCTGAAATATGTTTAAATCCTTTGGCAGATACTTCAAATAATATAGATTATTCAAATATACCATTTAACTTAAAAACAATAAACCCACAATAATTAACTTATTAAAAATCGATTTTTTAATAATTCATTTAATAATAAAACTTTTAATAATATTATATTAAACCATCAACTTATAATAACGATGTTGATAAATATAATACTTTCTTTAAAAACTGTTATAAATACTTTAAAAAATATTTTATTATATATTATATTTTTATAAACTTAGTTCTTAAAAATAATCCTACTATTATATCTTCTTATTTAACATCTTTTAAATATAATTCTTATCAATATATTTTATTAGGTCTTAGTTATTTAGATTATATTTAATAAAATAATATAGAATTTTTAAATAAAGAATATTTAAATTAAGTTATAAAATTATTGTTTTATTAATTTTATGATTATAATATATCATTAACAGCATATTTATAAATATTATTTTAAATTTATTTATAACAACATAATATAAAAATTAATAATATAACATAATATTTATATAAAAACTATATAAGTGTTTTATTTAATGAATTTTTAGAATACATAAGACATACACTTTTTACAGACTTTTAATCTATATTAGAAAACTTTACTACATAAAAAGACTAACTTCTCTTTTTAGACAAATTAGATAAAAATATTTATTAAAAAGTTTAATTTTGTTCAAATTATCAAGGTCTATTAATAGAATATATTAATAATTAAATGAATTATTATGTTTGTGATCCAGTAATATCTTCATTAAAGTTTAAAGTGTCTTAATATTTCTAATACTAAAACAATATATATTTTTGTATAGATGATTAAAAATATTTTGATATATAAGATTAAAGAATTAAAGACTTTAAATTAGATATTTAAGTTGGTGATGAAATAATATAATAAACAGCTAATAGTTTTTCATACAATGATATTTAAAATAGTCTTTAATAAATATATTAATTAAATGAATTGCCATAAGTAGAAGTTATAGAAATGAATAGAATATAAGATTAATTTGTATAAGTCGGTGATAAAAAAGAAATATCTAATATATAACAATTTTAATTTTAAACAACATATGGGTTATTAGGTTGTCCTTCTTATTATCCTGGATTTGATAGTGAGTTTATGAAGAAGAAATAAATTAATAATACCTCATAATTAAATAATAATTAAAATATATAATAAATTTATGAAAATTTAATATGGTTATATAAATTATAACATGATATATATACAACATCTATAATGAAAATTAAAATTTTTAAAAATTAGAGTTTAATACATTATTATTAATCAACCCGTGATATGACGTAAACATAGTTTATAAACACTAAATAAGATTTATATTAATTAGCTTTTGATAAAATATAATAGAATTTGACAACAATAGATTTTTAATAATATGATCTTATAAACACTTAAATACACTCTCTTTTTACAAAAGAGAATTTTGAATAAAACCTTGAAGCTCTTTTAAGAAATGAATAAAATATAAATGCTTTTGTTTAAAAACATCGTATAATAAGATATTACTAATATAGTATTTAAATATATGATGTTTTTAAAATGACTTACTTTTAAAGATATTAATTAGCTTTATTTAATCCATAATTTAATAAACTTGTTAATTTTATAGATAGATAAGTTCTTATTTAAAATCTAAATTCTAAATAAGAAAAATTAATAGAATATTTATCACATATGTCAGAAGCTTTTAAAAATAAAAATAAACAATTTATAAACTTTGACTATAAATGTATATAAGATAATAATAAAGGAAGTGTTGAAAGTATAATAAAATTCCTTACATCATTATTAAAAATATCTGATTAAATAGCAGCTGCTTAACCTTCTGATAAATAAACACCATCATTATAGTCAGATATTGAAAATTCTATTAAAGAAGCTCTTTAAGTGTATAAATAAAAATAGATATAAATAAATTAATATAAAGATATTATAAAAACACATGAGTCATAAGGTGTTTATAAATTTGGTTATCTTGATTCATTATTAGTAAAAGATGCATATTTATAATAAACAATTGATTATACATAAACTTAAACAAAAGCATATAAAATATTTACTTAAATATTAGAGGAGATATAAAAGATATATGAAAACTCTGGATATTAATATTTATAAAATTATTATGATTAATTAGACACTTTATAAAATTATTCAAAATAAGAAGCTATTAATTTTGTATAAAGATTATATAATAATATATAAAATAATAATACTATTATGTTTGCTCAACTTAAATAACTTTGTGAATAATATTTAAATTTAGTCTAATAATGAATAAACTAACTTTATTTTTTTCAACTAATATTAACTTCATGTTAAACAATACTTTAAACAATGTCGCTGAAAATAGAAACCAATACAATATAGCAAATACTTTTAGAGCTTACTTTAATTAAATGCGAATTCAACCATAACCTGATTAAGTTTACCTAAGAGGTGGATACATCAAAAAATTTATTTTATGGCAGAGATAAACAGAATAAGTTAAATAAATTCTTCATGACTAATACATCATCTTTGACAACAATGATGTAGACTTTCCAGAGGCACCTGACTTTATTACTCTTTACTCTTTACCTTAATTTAAGTAAATTGTTTATAATACTTAAACATTTGCCTAATTAGATGTAGATTTATAAAATTATATTAAAGATATTTATGAAAACAGGATATTAGACCCGGGATATATACAGTATCAATGGTGCTGTTATCTTAAAGACATGACATAAGAAGACTTCTTAGAGAATGTTTAGAGAATAAGAAATTTACCATAAGACGAGTAAGACTTCTTACTTGACTTTTATGGCGCTGAAAATGACGACTATGAGAGAGTTAAAGATAAGTTCCCAGAAGAGGACAGATATAATTTTTAACCTATTATGTTTACATTTAAGCGTACCAATGAAGAGTGGTTGAATAAATGGCACAGATATTTATAATTAACAGACGAGCAAAAAGACGAAGCAATTATGAGATATATTGAAAGTGGAAATAATAACGACTAAGACTTTATATCATTTGTTTAACTATGAAATTATTTTTTAATTCTTTAAGCATCCATATTATAACACTCATTTAAGATATTCTTTTAAGGCAATATAAAGGAACCTTAAATAAGTATTTATCATAAGGCTCTTAAAATAAGCATCCATTTCAAACGAATTTATTATTTTCTACTAATATGTTCAATAAAAGAACATCAAAAGAAGACTTAAAATAAATAATTAATATTCTTTTAAAATATCCTAATTAAAATAATTAATCATGTTAAGACCTTAAAACATATTACTTATTAGATTATACTAAATACTCTTTTAATAATGATGAGATAAAAAAGTTATAAAAAGTCTTATCTAAAATATATGGAAGAGAAAAAAGTATTTATTATTTCTTTTATGTGGCAAGAGCTAAAATAAATGTTATTAGATAATATTATTAACCATATTCATGGAATGATAACATATAAAGATATATTATAAAAATGTTTATTAAAAACAAGTTATCTTTATAACATTTATATAAAGTAAATAATTATAATACTGACTTAATTATATCTTTCTTTAACGACTATTTACCTTCTATAACACCTGAATAAAAATAAAAAATAATTTTAAATAGCGATATGTTTTAAGTCGGATATAGTGAACTTTATGAATAAATAGAGTTTTTATAAACACGAGACTAAATGAGGAATTTATTAAAACTTCTTAAATTCTTTTACACTAATAATTAGAGATATACAGAATTAATAGGGAGTCTTTTTGTTAAGTATTAATATTTAAACCCTAACTCTCCTATCTTTAAAGAAATATGTTATTATGTTAATTTTAAAAACTTAATTTATACAAAATAATTTTAAAATGAGATATAAAATATACTCTTTTGTTATAATAAACGAGATATAAAAAATATGTCATAAAAATTAAATATCTTTCTTTAATAAAGATAAGACTTATGAAATTATTTAAGTGTTTTATTTATGGACCATTAAAACAGTATCTTAAATAAGCAATTTATATAAGGTCGCTCTTTAAAGGCTTCTATTAAATTTATTATTTTTTATTAAAACGTCTATAAACAAATAAATAAAATATCTTATAAACCATACAGAATAAAAAGAAAAATATTAAAAATTTATAAATAAATAATTAATAAATATTGATGGTGCAAATTTTAATACAAAAATAGACAAAGATCTTTTATATACACTTTTAGATAAAAATAATAATACAGAGTATTATATTTTATATTTATTAAAAACACATTTTTATTAAATAACTTCTATTACAGACTTTTATTAACCCCATTCTTGGAGTAAGTAATTTTAATAAAAAGTAATTAAACTGTTTTTAAATAAAAAATTAACCTTATAAACATTATATTAATATAATGATAATATAGATTTAATTATATATTTCTTTAAAACTATTTACCAGATATAACACCTAAATAAAAGTAATAAATAATTTTTAATACAGGAATGTTTTAACCAAACGAGTTATATTAATGTGATGATATATGGTATCTTAATTCAGATATAGATTTATAAAAAATATTAACTATTATAAAATTCTTTTACACAAAAGAGAATAAATACAACACACTAATATAGTCTTTATTAGAAACTTATAATTTTATAGAATTTAATTCACCAGTCTTTAAAGAGATTTGTAAAGTCATAAATTATAAAGGACTTATTTATAATTAACGATTTTAATAACTTTTAAACCATGTTTAATATCCATGTTTTAAAGATATAGTAGAAAATAAAATAAAAATATTAATAGAACAGAGTCGAGACTTATGAAATTTATTATTTTTTATTAACACGCCTATATAAAATATTTATAAAAACTTTATATAAGAAAACACTTCCATAAATAAAAAAGATATATATTAAACCTTTTTAAATACATATTTAATAGAACCGGATTTTATAAAATTTAATGAAAAAACTTTATATAAGTTTTTATACACAAACAATAGCACTGAATATTTTATATATGCTTTATTAAAAATGAATAATTATTAAATATCTTATATAAGATAACGTTATTAACCCCATTCTTGGAATAAGTAATTTTAATAAAAAGTAATTAAGCTCTTTATTAAAAATATTATTTAATTATAAGACTTATTTATAAATAACACAGACACAGATATTATAAATTTCTTTAATAATTATTTATCTTCTATAACACCTGAATAAAAATAAAAAATAATTTTTAATCCAGGACTATTTAGTTCAAATGATATATATTAATATAATGATATTTATTAACTTAAATTAGAGTCAGATTTATAAAAAATATTAAATATTATAAAATTCTTTTATACAAATAACAAAAAATATAACACCTTAATAAAGTCTTTATTATATACTTTTAATTTCATATAACTTAATTCTCCTACTTTTAAAGAAATTTGTAAAATTATTAATTATAAAGAACTAATTTATAATAACGAATTTTAAGAGTTTATTTAAGATAAAATTTTAAGATATTCTGATTTTTAAAACATAAAAAAGAACAAAATATAAATTATTATGTAACAAAGATAAGATTTATGAAATCTATTTATATCTTTTAAGGATACTTAAATAATTAAGGAGCTAATACTCCTAATTTATTATTTTTTAAATAAATGTATTAAAAATACTCTTTTATAAAGATATTAACTTATATTCTTTATAATACAGAATTAATAAATAAGAATGACTCAGATGAAGCACTTAAATACTTATCTAAATAAGATTAATAATAAAATATTTTAATTCGTTATTTTGTTAATATTATTAACAACCTCTTTTTAATAAGAGGAGTTAGTTTAGAAGAAGTAAAAATACACACTAATTATAAGAGTTAAAATATGTATGTAATAAGTTCTTCATAAAAGAAAATTTATTGTATATATCATCTCACACTTTCTTATTAGTCGGTTTATTTAGATAAAGTTAAAAAAGATATAATTAAAAACAATGATAAAGAAAATTTAATTTATTTTGTATCTCCAAAATTCACTAATAAATAAACTGATGGAGTTATTTAGTTAAAAATAAATCTCTTTTTAAGAAATATTATTGAAGATAACTTTTATTAGCTTCCTTAAATTTATGACACTATTGAATTATATAAAGGAGTTCCTTAATCAAACTTCCCTTTAATAAAAGAAGATGATCCATTAGTTTAATTAATGAATGCTAAAATAGGCTAATTTATAGTTGTTAAGTTTGTTGAAAATATAGGTTCATAAACAATTACAACAGAAATAAGAAAAGTAGCTCCAATAGATAAATGAATAAAATAAGATAAAAAAGATATACAAGATATTATATAAGATCTTCTATTTAAAGTCTTTTATATATCGTTATCCAATAGAAATTATTTAAACAATTTATTTAAACAAAGATGAATTTATAGAGTTAATTAAAATTCTTATTTAAATAAAATAATTATTTGATTTTATATTTATTTTTTTTAATGAATAAATGGAATCATTAGATATATCATCTTATAACTTATATTAACAAGAACTTTATAATAAAGTACTTAGTTTTCCAAAAGATTTATAAGACGCGCTTGTAAAGTATTATACAAAAGAAGAAGTAATTTATCATATATAAGATGTTTAATTAGAACGATTTAAAACCTTTATTAAATATCCTCAATCTAAATAAGAAGCTATTTAAGAGATATTTCCAGATTGGCCATCTATTCTTTATATGATAGATCCTTTCTATAAATAACTTTATGAGAAATACCCTAATTAAATAAAAGTATTTGTTACTTTTAAAAATGAATATTCTTTAAAGTTTGAATTTAGTTAAAAATAACACATAGTTTAAGAGGGCCACTTTTTAGCTGCTATTTTATATTATCTTTATAAAGATGTTTGTTTACATCGTGATATAATAACTTCTTAAATTCTTAATTTACGCACAGCAGACTCTTTATCCTCATTTAAGAAAACATTAATAAGTCTTAAATGTTAATAATATGGTATTGAGATATTAGATAAAATAAAAGTATCATAAAAAATAGATTTTAATGATGATGAATGTTCTATATGTATGAATAATAAGCCTGATTAATTCTTTTACTTTAAATGTGGTCATCGTGAGTGTATTGATTGTGTTCTTTAAATGTGTTAAGAAGATAAAAAGACATAATGTCCAATTTGTAGAAAAGTTATAAAATAAGTTGGTTTAAAAATTGAATGACTTAATTTAAGTTTAACAACTTAAAAAATTATTTTTTATCAAACTCCATCCTCTTCATATTATGCTTATTCAAGTTCTTACATATTATCATCTTCTTTATATTCGTTTTCTATATTTCCATTATTTTAAATATCTTATAAATTAATTCCATTAATAACATCTTAAATAAACTTTCTAAACACATCTATTTATTCTTCTATTTTAAACTCTTTTTATCCATAAATATTTTAAAATAAGTTTTTTAAAACTTCTTAAAACTCTTTTTTAAACACCTAAAACTGGACATCTGTATAAGGCAACAGAGTTAAATATCCATCTTAATAAAGAACTAAGAAAATAATATAAACACTATATTAAATTTATATTTTAGACATCTCTTTTTTAAATTTCCATTTCATTATATAATTTATATAATCTCCATATTATTTCTCTACTTCATGTGCAGTATCTTATGTATCTTATCCAGCATCCTCTTCATTCTCTACCTTTACATATTATTATAAACTGTTTATATAAAATTAAATCGCTTAATCATTAGCTCCGTCATCAGCTTCGTCATCAGCGTCAGTGTTAACATCAGCATCAATATCAATAAAACTTTTAGTAAACATTTTTATACCACTCTTTTTATCAACATAACAATCATTACTTTATTTAAGACCTTTTATTAATTCATCTTTTTTAATAACTTTATCACAAAATCCCATTATTAACTTCTAAGCATCAGTCATCCATTCTTAATCTACATCTTACTATTCAACTTTTTAATTCAATTCTATGTCTTAACTAAATTTACGTCCTTAAATAAACATAAATTTTTAAAAACGTTTTAATTAATGTCTATCTTGACGTCTTATAAATTACACTGGTAAAATACGGAGACCAAAACGATTTTATAAATTATACTTTCCATTAGCTTCTGCTAATTAAATAAACATTCTTTATTTTTTTCTTTTTAAAATGTAAGAGACTAAATTATTCTTTAAAGTAATAAGTTCTAAACCAATTCTTTAAGAGTAAAAATATTTACTTGATCCAACGAGATTACTTATGAACGACGACTATATTAGATACGCTAAAATAGATAATCCTTTTAATTCTTCTTTATTAGAATTATCTTATAAACAACTTACATAAGATCCGCGTTTTAACTTCGAACTTTATTATCTTCCTTATAAAGATATTTAAAAGGCGAAATAATAATTCCTTTTATAAGATATTCCTTTAAATGAGTATTATATATTCCTTTAATATAGCGACCTTATTAATTTTATCGAAACATCTAATATTTATGTTTAGAAAGAAAAAATAAGCAACTTAATAGAAAATATTATATAGAAGAATAAATAAATAAAAGAATAATGAAAGTATTAAATATCTTTTTTTTAACGACTTAAATAAGTATCCTTTATGAGTATCCTTTATGAGTATCCTTTATGAGTATCCTTTATGAGT
>OJAW01001198.1_pt1 | contig 15716 bp, 13 predicted proteins | sample 1589151 | NCBI WGS metagenome assembly OJAW01 (sample SAMN03283290) | human gut metagenome | biome: human-associated habitat; material: feces | host: Homo sapiens | place: Peru | collected 2012 | reverse complement strand
CGCAAGTTTTTCCACAAAGGAAAGAAACCTTGTTGAATGGAAAATTGTGGAGGAGTAACTTCTTCTAAAATTTTCAGTTTTGCTTGACAAAAAAAAGAAGAAATAGAAATATGAAAAAAAATGGAGTAAAATAAAATAATATAAAAAAATGGTACAAAAATCTCTAAAAAAGAATGCGGTCTACAGTTTTATAAAAGCTCTTATGAACCTTGCTTTTCCGCTTATATCTTTTCCTTACGCCTCAAGAATTTTATTGCCGGCAGGAATTGGAAAAGTAAATTTTGCAAATTCTGTAATAGAATACTTCATACTTGCTGCAAGTCTTGGAATTTTTTCTTATGCCGCACGGGAGGCTGTCCGTGTTCGTGATGACAAGCATGCGCTGAACAAGATATTCCGCGAAATTCTTACTATAAATCTCATTTCAACTGTATTTTCTTACATTTTGCTTTTCATTTCACTTGTATTCGTCAGCAAATTTTCTGAATACAGGGTTCTTCTTATCGTGTGTTCCACAAAAATTCTGTTTACAACAATCGGAGTTGACTGGATTTTTAATGTGCAGGAAGAATACAAATATGTAACAATACGTTCTGTAATCTTCCAGGTCATAAGCCTTGTGCTTCTTTTTATTTTTGTTCGGACACCCGATGACTATGTTGCCTATGCATTCATGGGAGTATTTTCAAGCGTAGGCTCAAATATCTGCAATATTTTCTATGCACGGAAGTTTGTAAACTTTTTTGAAAAGACAGCAATAGAAATTAAACGGCACTTAAAACCTATATTCACATTTTTTGGAATGTCTGTCGCATCAAAAGTACACACTGCCTTGGATTCTGTGATGCTTGGCTTTATGCTGACTGACAGTGCTGTAGGTTATTATTCCGCCGCGAATAAAATCAAGGGGCTTGTAGTAGGTCTTATTACAGCAATTCTTGCTACACTTCTTCCGCGCTCCTCTTATTATCTTGGACAAAATAAAAGTGACGAATACCAGAAAATTGTCTCAAAGGCTTTGAATTTTTCGCTATTCTTTTCGCTGCCGTCCGCAATTGGAATAATGCTTTTGGCAAGACCGCTCATACTTCTTTTCAGTGGAGAAGAATTTTTAGCCGCGCTTCCGGCAATGCTTATAATGTCGCCTGTGATAGTGTTTATAGCGGTGGCATCTTTTGCAGATAATATGGTTCTTATTCCTCAAAGGATGGAAAAACTTTCACTTCAGTCGCAGATTATCGGCTGCGTAATGAATGTTACCTTAAACAGTCTTCTGATTCCTATATGGGGAGTTTTTGGAGCAGCGTTTTCAACATTTGTTGTAGAAGGAATCATAACCGTCTACAAAATTTTCTTCAGTTTTAAACATATAAAGCACAATGGGTTTCTGAATAATTTTATAAAAGTTTGCGTTTCCTGTATTTTTATGGCAGCCGCTGTTTTTGCAATACTTTATTTTATAAAAAATGCCTTTTTACAGATTCTGCTTGGAATTATTGCAGGTGCTGCAATTTACGCGGCTACAACTCTGGTTTTACGGACAGATACAGCCTTAATGCTGGCAGAAACAATAAAAAAAAGAATAATAAAGGTAAAAAAATGTTAAATCTAATTACTAAGACAAAAATCCTGCTAAAAGAAAATAAGCAGAAAGAATTCTTTGATACGTTAAAAGCATATATCAGATATATATTTCTTTCTGCATGGTTTAAAATTTCATTAAAAGAAACGAATCCAGAACTAAAAAAGGTAAACAAGAACTGGATTATTTACACATACCTAAAGACTAAGTATTCAAGTTTTCTAAAAAAATACAAAACAAAGAAAAATACCTCGCACGAATATTCGGATATAGTATGGTGGTGCTGGTTTCAGGGAGAGGAAAACGCTCCTGATATTGTAAAAGCCTGTCTTGAAAGCGTCCGCAGAAATATGCCAGATAAAAAAATAAATATAATCACCGAATCAAATATGTGGGATTATGTTTCAATGCCGGACTTTATAAAGGAAAAATATAAAAAAGGAATCATCTCGCGGACGCATTTTTCGGACTTGCTTAGGCTTGAACTTTTAATAACTTACGGCGGAACATGGATTGACTCGACTGTTTTGTGCACGGCAGAGCCGAACTATGCTTTTAACACACCACTTTTTGCATTTAAGACAAATGAAAAGAATGACCCGGCAACAGCAGCTCAAAGCTGGTTTTTGTCAGCAGAAAAAAACAACCCGATTTTATGTTTGACAAGAGAGTTGCATTATAAATATTGGGAAAAATGCAACTACCAAATTCATTACTTTATTTTTTACTTCTTTATGAAACTCGCCGCAGAAAAATATAACAAAGAATGGAATTTAATTCCGTTCTTTTCAGATGTTCCGCCTCATATTATGCAGCGTGAACTTTTCACAGAATATTCAAAAGAACGAATGGAACAGCTAAAACGAATGTCCGATATCCACAAATTAACATACAAATTCAAGAAAGATTCTGACCTTCAAAAAGAAAATACAATTTATAAAAAAATAATTAATGAATATAAACCTCTAAACAATAAAAGCACTGTTATAAAAACCAACGGGGGGGGTACAAAAGTAAAGTAATTTTTGTGTCTAAAGTATTCTCCTCAAAAGGAGAATGCGCATGATTGCAATAGACACAACCTTTTTTGCCCATTCAGAAGCAAAGAGCAAAAAACTCACCTATTCAACTTCAATCTTCACAGCAGATTTGCTGGATGCTTTTGTTCAGCTTGGACAGTCAGACAAATTCTGCCTTATTGTAAATTTTAACCATGTTGATTTTTTCAATGAAAGATTTCCGGCTTATAAAATTATTGTTGCAAAGTGGTGGCCGGTAACTCTTCTTTACAAACTTACGAGAGGCAGAAAGACTGCGGCAAAACTTATAAAAAAATGCGGTGCATTCAGAAAAATTGCAGAAAAAAGCGGAGCAAAAGCAATCTGGTTTCCTTATGCCATGAATGAGACTTTTGTGAGAACTAAGCTAAAGACATTCGCAACAATCCATGATATTTACAGAATTCACCACGGAACAAAAAAGGATGCGGCAAAATTCACAGAGTTTATAAATGACAACACAACTTCCCTTATAGCGATAAGCAATTACACAAAAAACGACATTATAAAAACAACAGGATGTAAAAAAGATATTCCTATAATTCCAAACTCGATTGTGTTTAATGTCTCAAGACAGCAGAAAGTTCCTGAGATTGAACAAAAAAAATACATTCTTGACTTGAATGCATATATTGAAAAGAAAAATCCAATGACACTTCTAAAGGCATTCAATCTAATAAAGGACAAGACAGATCTGAATCTAGTGTTTTGCGGCGGATACAAAGAAGATAGCATTTGGAATAAAATGCAGGAATACATACAAGCTAATCAAATTTCAAGCCGTATAAAGCTGCTGTTCCGTGTAAAAGATGAAGAGAGAAACTGGCTACTGGCAAATGCGGCGCTGTTTGCAACTCCGTCTTTATTTGAAGGATTCGGACGCACACCTGTAGAAGCCGCAATATGCAAAATTCCAGTAATCTCAACAAAAGAAACATCCCTTTTTGAGGCAACACAGGGATTATGCAATTATGTGGAAAACGCAACAGATGAAAAGGAACTGGCAGAACTAATACTGAATATAATAGAAAATCCAGAATCAGAAAATAAACTCATAAAAATCGCGCAAAAACTCGAAGAACGTTACAAAAAAGAAAACTGCGGCAAGTTGTACCTTAACCTTTTTTTGTGATATAATAAAGAAAAATTATTTATTATAAGAGAAATTATGAAATTTTCCATACTCGATTACTTAGAAGAAACAGCTAAAAAATATCCTGATAAAACAGCATTTGCAGATACGAAAACTTCTATTACTTGGAAAGAACTTGTTTTAAAAGCAAGAGCTCTTTCAAAAATCCTGTCCGCTAAATTTGAAGCAGGAACTGCGATTCCAATAATGATTGATAAGAGTGTAAAAACTGTTGAATATTTCTTTGCTGCTCTTTATTCTGGTTGTTTCTATTCTTATTTTGATGCGACTTTTCCAGATTCTCGTATTGATTCAATGATTCAAACTTTGCAAGTAAAAAATATTATCGCCGACAGCCGTTTCGAGAAAAAACTTTCAAATTTAAATATACAAGCTCTTTTTGTAGATGACATTGAAAAACAGGCTGAAAAAAATAAAGCAAAGTATAATGACTCAAGGAGAAAAGAAATTATTGACACCGACGCAGTTTATGCAAATTTCACATCAGGTTCTACTGGAGTGCCAAAAGCTGTTATTGTAAGCCACCGTTCTGTAATTGATTTCATTTCTTGTTTTACAGAACTTTTTGAAATTACAGCAAATGACAACATTGCAAATCAAGCTCCATTTGATTTTGATGTAAGTGTAAAAGATATTTTCAGTGCAGTGTTTACAGGTGCTACAGTCCACCTTGTACCAAAACTTTTTTTTTCATTTCCAACAAAACTGCTTGATTATTTGATAGAGAGAGAAATTACAACTTTGATTTGGGCAGTAAGCGCATTATGCATAATTTCAACTTTAAATGGATTTGAATACAAGATTCCCTCAAAAATAAACAAGATACTTTTTTCAGGTGAAGTAATGCCTTGTAAACAACTTGAAATTTGGATGAAAAATATTCCTGAAGCACAATATATAAATCTCTATGGTCCTACAGAAATAACTTGCAATTGTTCATATTATAAAATTCCAAAAGGTGTATTCCCCCCCCCAGAAAAATTGCCAATAGGAATTCCATTTCCAAATGAGCGAATTCTACTTCTTGATGAAAACAACAAACTTGTAACAGAACCAGAAACAGAAGCTGAGTTATGCGTAAGTGGAACTTGTGTTGCTTTAGGATACTACAATTCCATAAAAACAGAAGAAGTTTTCGTGCAGAATCCACTTCAAAAAGCAAGATTTGAAAGAATTTATCGGACAGGCGACCTTGCAAAATATGGAAATGATGGGCTTTTGTATTATGTTGGAAGAAAAGATACACAGATAAAACACATGGGACATAGAATAGAACTTGGTGAAATTGAAGGTGAAATTACAAAACATTCAAATATCACTCGTTCATGTTGTGTATTTACAAAGAATAAGATTTCAGCCTTTTACACTGGAAAACAAACTGAAAAAAAAGACATTGTTTCAATGTTAAAAATGACTTTGCCGACTTATATGATTCCAGGAGATTTTATTTATATTGATGAATTTCCACTTACAAAAAATGGAAAGATTGACAAACGAAAGCTCATTGAAAAAATTTCAAATTTATAAAGGATATAAAATGGATTCTGAATTTTCTTTGCTTGTAAAAAAATATGGCTCACCGTTGTATATTTTTGATGCTCAAAAAGCTATAAAACGTGTTCAAGAAATTAAAAAGGAACTTGGTTGCAACGTAAAACTATGTTATGCAATAAAAGCAAACGCCTTTTTATTAAAAGCGTTGAAAGATGAAGATATTCTATTTGAAGTTTGCTCTCCTGGAGAATTGAGCATTTGTCAAAAATATAAAGTTGCTCCTAAAAAGATTGTTTTTTCTGGAGTCTGCAAAACTGAAGATGATATAAGGCGTGCCTATAAAATGGGTGTGAATACGATAACATTAGAATCGAAAGCACATCTTGAATATTTGCTCTCCGTCGTAGACACCGAAGAATATCGTAGTCAAGATGTTATTATTCGCCTTACAAGTGGAAACCAGTTCGGAATGAGCCAATCAGATATCTATGAATGCATCGAAAAACTTAAAGATTATTCTAACATAAAGATTCGAGGAATTCATTTTTTTACCGGTACTCAGAAAAAAATAACTAAAATATCAGAAGAGATAACTTTTATTGAATCATTTTGTACAGAATTGCAGAAAAAAACAGGTATTTTTTTTAACTCAATAGAATATGGTCCGGGGCTTGGCTATGATTATTTTTCAAATTCTGAAGAAATCCTAAATTTCGAAAATTTAAAAGAATTTTCTGCTCTTATAAAAAGTTCAAAATACAATTATGCAATTGAACTTGGTCGTTTTATTGCAAGTCCATGTGGAAAATACTGCACACAAATAATGGATATAAAAACTGATGAAGAAACAAACAATAAATATATTATAATTGATGGTGGGATAAATCATATCAACTATTATGGTCAGATAATGGGAATGAAAACACCAAAAGTTAAACATATTGCACAGACTCAGTTGAATGGCACAAATATAGAGAACTATACTATTGCTGGAAGTCTATGCACAACGGCAGATATTGTTATTAGAAAACTTCCGCTTTTATCTCCAGCTGTCGGTGATACACTAGTTTTCAATGACATCGGAGCATATTCTGTAACAGAAGGAATCTATCTTTTTTTAAGCCACCCACTTCCAGCAATAGTTTTAAAAAACAATGATTCCTATGAATTGCTCAGAAGCACAATAGAAACCTTTAATTTTAACTCTTAGGAAACTCCTAAAAACCATTGGTTTTTAGTAATAAATTATATTTTGGAGAATTATTATGGAAAAATTAATGAACATCTTAACAGAACTCAAACCAGATGTAGATTTTGAGACAGAAAAAGGACTTATTGACAATGCAATTCTCGATTCATTCGATATAGTTCAACTTATTGGACAACTGCAAGACACTTTTGACATTGAAATTTCACCAGCGGAAATTCTTCCAGAAAATTTCAACTCTGCAGAAGCACTTTGGTCTATGATTCAAAAATTGCAGTAAAAAACAAATAGACGGTCTGTTTAGTATGTAGAATTATAAAAGTCAAAATCCCTCCAAAAAATTTATTTTTTGGAGGGATTTTTTTCAATATTGAGCGTACATAAAACCTGTGTCGACAGAACTGAAAGTAAACGAAAGAATCACAAGAATCATCAGAAAATAGTATGCGCTCCACCTTATTGCAATATTTTTTTTCTGAATAGCCTTATAAACATCAATCTTGTTTTCTTTAAAAAGACTTATAACAAAAATTATTAAGGTTCCTATAAATATTAGAATAATATGTGATTCAAAGTTTGAAATAGCCCCTATTATACTTCTGAGATAAGACTTTGATGTAAGAATAATAGGATTTCCGAAATTCACAAATGTATCTTTTAAATATATAAAACTCTGTTTTACATTTTCAATTCTATCAAAATACCAGCCAATATTTACGAGAATAAATGTTCTTATAATTCTGAATAAATGAAACCATTTAGCTTTTTCATTTATATGAAGAAATTCATTCATTTTTTTGAAGGCAGGCTTTAAAATATCACTCAATGCAATCAAAAGACCATTATAAAGTCCCCAAACAAAAAAATGAAGTTCTGGACCGTGCCATATACCAACCAACATGAAAACTAAGATATTTGCGATACATGCAGGAAGAACACGGCCAAAATGTTTTCCAAGATGGCTTGCACACCATTTTCCAAGATTTCCCATCATTTTCGTAAGGGCAAAAGGATAAAAAACATAATCTCTCATCCATTGTCCTAAACTTATATGCCAGCGTTGCCAAAAATTAGCAATACTTACAGAGAAATATGGCTGCTTAAAATTTGGCTGCATTTTTATTCCAAAAAGTTCTGCAACTCCCATGAACATATCTATTCCGCCACAAAAATCAGCGTATTGATAAACTGAATACATAAGAATTGCAAATAAAATAACACATCCAGGTAGTCCATCATAATTTTTATCAAGAATTGCAGAAATTTTCGTGACTAAAAGATTCGCAACCACATATTTTTTCATGGCCCCAAAGAGAACAAGCATAGTTCCATGTTTTATATTTTCAAAATCAAATTTATGTTCTTTTTTAAGCTGTTCTCCTTGAATTCCATAACGATTTATTGGACCCATTATAAGCTGAGGAAAAAATGATATGAAAAGAAAAAATTTTGCAAAATTCGTTTCTTTTTCAATTTTTGCGTTATAAACGTCCATAAAATAACCGATTGCTTGAAGTGTATAATAGGAAATTCCAAGCGGTAAAAGAAGTGTTTTTGAACCAATAAGCACACGCCAATATTTCAGGTAAAATAATATTCCAATATTCAAAAACAACATTCCAACAAGAACCAACCTTTTTTTATTCTGAATGCTGTGCTTTATTATTTTAAAAGTTTCTTTATCAAAAGTTAATTTTTTTGTTTTTAAGTCATTATTCATTTTTGCAACAATCTTTGCGGCAAAAAATGTTACAAGCGAAGAACCTAATATAAATATAAAATTTCCTACACCACTGAAAGCATAAAAAACGATGCTTGCCGTAAGAAGACAAATCCATTGATTTTTTTTAGGACAAAGATAATAAACAGCAAGTGTTGCTAGAATAAATATTGCAAATGTATTAGAAAGTAATGTCATATAAAATTCCTATTAATTAAAAAGATATAAAATATTCGGTCGCTTTGTTTGTCATTATGCCGTCAAGATAAGCAGTTACGACAAGTTCTCCAGATTTTCCCTTCGGCAGAGTTATAAAATTTTTTGAAGTACCTTTTTCTAAAATATGATTTTTCCCATCATAAAAAGCTTCTATATCATAAGAAATTCTATTTTCCGAAACATGATTTACCATCGGGGTAATTGTCACAGCTTTTTTATCATTTGTAGGCTTTATTACAAGCCCAAAAATTCTGTCTTCTTGAGCCTTTAACTTATCTGCATAAGAATCATAGAACATATCATCGCAAGGAATATTTCCTACAAAATAATCACACATTGATTTTGTATATTTATATACACCAAGACCGCTCAAGTGATTATCGTCATGAAAATCTTCATCAAACAACCTGAGATATTTTTCTTTTGCAAGATTGAAATCGTAATAATTAAAACCTCGTTCTCTGCAGAAGTTTTTTACAAAAGTATAATATTCATCATAATTTCCTTTTTCAGCAAGATAAAAATCAGAGCAAGGCATTGAATACATTGTGAGCTCTATGTCGTTTTCCTTACAAAGTTTTATAATTTTATCAATCGTGTTTTTCCAGTCATCACTTATTCTATCGATTCGTATAGCTCCTTCGTCATAATAATTTGAAAAAGTGCCGTTTTTTACAGGTCTTTTATCAAGCAGGCAACCTTTGCCATCGTAATCTGCATCCTTATCCTTATAAACATAATTAAAATAGTCTCCATTGATAAACGACTTGTACCTATGCAACAAATCTTTTGGATTAAGGGACATATGCTTATCTTTTCCTATAGGAAGCAAAGTATTTATATAATATTTTGGTGTAGACATAGTTCTGTAATAATCAAATTTTATTTTTGGATCGCGAATATAATGTGCTATTGAATATTCAGATTTAAAACCTGTTTTTTCTTTTACTGGTGTATAAGTTGCAACAGCAAAGTCTAGTTCAAGAAAAACTCTTTGAAGTTTATGCAACTTTATCGCTTGACGCAAAACTGCATAAGTGCCCTCTATATTTTGTCCTGCAGAACCTGTAGAAAAGTTGTTTTTCCCCCATATCTTGTCAGCAACCTTTGGTGTAATACCATGGCTTACATGAGAAGCACCGCAATAAAGAATATCTACATTTTTTTCAGTAAAAAGCTCATGCATCCAAATTCTTGTATAAGCACTAGATTCATCTCTTATTAAAAAAGCAAGAACATTAGTTATCAAGAAAAAAATCGCAATAAAAACTGTAATTTTTAACGATATTCTGATTTTATTTGACATAAACATTTCCTATATTATTAATTAATTGGTTTCTAATTTCTGTAATTTTTTCAGTAAAAAGTTATAAACTTCAGAAGCAGCCTTGCCTCTTTTTTGCCAAGCCATATCTCTTACTTCATTTCTTGCTGATTGCAAATCTGTATTTTCTATTGTACTCGCTATTATTTCTTTTATTTGAGGGAACTGCTCTTCTTTTAACTGAACACCAATCTTAGGAAGAATTTGAAGTTCCCATAAAGATTCTTCAAGCCAATCAATATCATAAGGTGATTTATCAAATTTTGTATCAGCATAGATAAAAGGTTTGTCAAAAACAAGAGCATAATCAAACATTACACCTGAAAAATCAGTAATCATAATGTCCGCCCTTTTTAAGACATCAAAATTGTCATTGTCATAATTCCATTCAAAATCAGAATATTTTTCCTGAAGAGGTCTTAGCATATTCTGCTCACTGACAATTGACTGAGGATGAGGACGAATTATTATTTCATACCCAGTATTACTTAAAGATTCAAGAAATTTATTGCCAAATTTTGAAAGTATGCTACTTTTTCCCCAAGAAGGAGCAACAAGTACAACTTTTTTCTGATGCGGCTCATCTTTAGAAAAAGATTCCAAACGGTTTTTCATAGAATCAAGATATGTACATCCAACAACAGAGAATTCTTTTTCTTTTATCGCTGGACGAAGTTTTTCAATTTTTCTCAATGAAGGAAGCTGGTTCAATCCTGTGCCAAGAACAACATCATAATGATCAAGTCCAAACATTCTGTAACCACATAAATCAGAAACCGAATGAGGAATATGAATATACAACTTTACAAATTTGCTTCTTTTCCATTGGTAGACATCGAGTCCGGGAGTTGTTGCAAGCACTATATCTGCATGAAGAAAATTAAGTTTTGCAAATGGCTTGTTTTTTTCGCCTAAATATTCTGTGTGAACATAATTATATTTTTTTAGTAACGCTGGATCATCAGAACTAGCAGTATAATAAACAATATTTTTTTTATGTTGCTCAAATTCGTCACAAATTGGCTCAAAGACATTCCAATATCGCTTATGATCACTAAAAATCACAATCTGGATATTTTTCGAATCCGAATTTCTATCAGTTTTTCCACCGGAAAATAAAAATTTCAATCTTAGATAAAGTGCGCGAAGTGCAAAAGAAGCTGCTGCTGCAATTCCTATAAAAAGCGAAAAAAGCATACTTCCTGTACCTGGGTCAATATAAAGAGGCAAAAACTGTACTGACATTATCTTTTTTCTCCATTGATTTTCTTATTGTATTCTGATAGTGAAATCCAATTTTCTGGGTTAAAAATATTATCTTTTACAAACCAACCTCTTTTTTCATCTAAAGTAAACTGAGTCTTTTTTAAGAGCTGGTCGGCATGATGTTCTCCATTTGAAAGCGGATAAAGTACAACTCCTTCATTTTTTTTCTGAACAAGTTTTTTTCCTGTAAATGGATTTTTATCAAATTTTTCACTCTTCATATTTTGAATTGCGAGAAAAGGAGCATCGGCATTCATCATAAACGAAGAGTCTGAAATTAAATCGTTTCTTGAATTAAAATCCTTAAACATGAGAAGCGGATTATAAAACGCAGGAATTTCAGGATTATCAAAATTCCTAAATGCTTTTGTTTTTAAGCCTGCCCCATGGTCTGCAACTATTATAATTCTTGTATTATCATAAACATCATTTTCTTTTAAATAATCAAGAAATTTCGCGACTTGTGTCAAAGCTGCGGCATTGACCATATAATGAGATTTTTCAAAACTTGCTTTTTCTTCTGAAATTTTTAATAAATCGTCTGTTAAATTATGTGGCTCATGAGGAGTATCAGAATCAATAAAGAGATAGTTGTCTGTTTCTGAAGAAAAATCTGTCTGCTTATCAAGATAATAAAGACTTGAGAATATGTTGTAATAGTTTCTGTCATCTCTTTGATCAAATGCTATACAAAGCCGATAAAAAGTAGAACGCAACGGCGGATACAAAGCCTGAAGAACGAGAAAATTCCTTATTTCCTTACGACAGATAATATCAGCATCATTATTTGCAACGCCACCTTTCATTCCAATTTCCTTAAAATAAAGGTCTGTGTATTTACCAAAAGTAGAATAAGCGTGCATCTGAGGATATTTTTCAAATGGAGTTAAATCCTGTTCATGCGCATAGTTGCACCATGGCGGATCAGAAACTGTTACTGAATACCCTGCATCCATAAAGAGTTTAGGAAGCATTAAAATAGCTTCATTGTGTTTTTCACGAAGAAGTTCATCTTTTCTTTCGTTTATTTCGCTCGGAGAATACTCATATCCTCCCATCATTGCAGGGGACGCTAGAGACGTATGAGTTGAAAAACTTAATGTATTTGGATAATAAGTAAAACCTTTAAAAGAGTGTTTTTTATCAGGATTTGCTTCTAAAAACTCTGGAAAGAAAGAGTTGATCGCACGATCAAGAAAAAGGACAATCACATTTTTCTTTGTCTTTGAAAGATGGTATATTTTTTCAATTTTATTCAAAGAATCTGTTTCTGCAATATTTTTTTCATGGTTTGCAGAATGAGCAATAAATACTTTTTTTATATAGTTCATTTTTATAAAGCCAAGCCCAGTTTCTGCCAATATCATGGAAAAAAGACAAATTTGAAGAATTATCATCTTATTTTTTTTCATAGAAAACAAATAGATAGACAAAGCCATTATAAAAACAATTAAAGGAAAAAGCATAAAAAAGACTGAATAATTTTTTAGAACCTTGTCATTTTCAAGAGTAAAATTTACACTCAAATTTCCATAGTTATATTTGAAAATATAGACATTCGATAAAACACAAATAAAAAGAACAAAAAAAAGACATGGTAAAACATTCTTTACCTTTTCTCCAAACATTTTATAAATTGTGCAAGGCCAAAAAACAAATAGTCCTGTAAAAACAAATAATGAAGACCAAATATAACTTACAGGATTTTTTGTTTCACCTAAAAAAGAAAATTCTACAGGACTTGAAGAAATCACACTGGAAGAAAGTGTAAAACCGAGCAAAACGGCAAGTCCAATTCCTGAAAGAACGAGAATATAACAAGAATTCTCAGGCTTTCCGATAAATTTAGAAAATAATTTTTGACTTTCCTTAAAAAAAACAGGAAATAAAGAAACAAAAATACCTAACAAAACAATTATAGTTTTTTTAAAGATATTTCCTTGCTTTATAAGAACAAACAAAACAACTCCCCAGAAAATAGCACTGATAATTATATGTGCAATTTTTCCAGGATTTTTCATTTTCATTACGATATTCTTAAAAAGAGAAAATATATTATTTAATATCCAGTAGATTACTAATCCGCTTGGAGAATTATATAAAAGAACAAGAAAAATAATTGCGACTACATAAAGCTGAACTTTCTCACGAAATGTTGCATCTTTTGTGTAAATCGCACCACTAACGAAATTTATGATGGTCATCAAAATTGGAAGAATATGAATTCCGAAAGCAAAGGAACCTAATTTTAGTGACAAAAAAACATCGGGAGCACCAAGGTCATTGAAAATCCAAAAACTTGCACCTTTCAAAACTTCGTTATTACTAAGATAGTGATAAGCAGCAATAAAAAATGGGATTTCAATCAATATGGAAAGAGAACTCCTCAAAACATAAAGCGGATGGTAATTATTTTGGCGATAATATTCAGAAAGCATCATAAACTGCTCATCGCCTTTAAAAGCTTTTTTAATCTTTTTAACCCGTGGTTCAAGAGATTTTGATATTTTTCTTTCTTTTTCTTGAAGACTGTCAGCAATATTATATAGCGGAAGTGCAAGAAAATTTATTGCAAGGCTAACACCAAAAACAGCGCCCATAATTCCTACTGAACTAATCTTATTTATAATAAAATTAAAAACCCAATCAACTATGGTCTCAATCGGTGAAATTACAATGTAATATAAAAAGTTCATGATATTTAATTCCTATAAACTTCCTAAGTATAAAAAAATATTATATTATTTTAATAAAAAAATAACAAAATTAAAAGTATGCAGATCATTTTTATTTAGCCCTAAATTCGAGTTTCTAATCTAAGCGATGATTTCAGCCTGCATTGAAGAACGTAGGCTGAAATTGCAAAGCAATAGTGACGGAATATGCCGTGCATTGAGCGGGCCTGATGATATTCGAGAAAGAAGTTCTGTTTCAGGACTCCCCAGTCAGACTCAATGATGTTCCGTTTTCTGAGAAGGCGCCATTGCCCGTTTGAGACAATCCTGTTCATGTTCCGTCTGGCTGCGGCGCAGATAAAGCGGCTGGACTCTGCAAGTCTGGCAAGCTCCCCGCATTTTTTCAGATATCCGGCATCACAGTAAAACCAGCCTTTCATGTTTTCAGTGACCTTCTCAACCATTTTGCTGTCATTTATATTCCCGCTTGTGAAAACGACTGACTCCAAGACGCCTTTCTCAGAGCAGACTCCATGAAGCTTGAATCCGTAGAACCACCCTTTTGAGGATTTTCCTCTTGAGGCGAGGCCGGAGGTTACCTTATGGCTGAAAATACGCCGGTTCAGGCATGTTGACACTGGGGTGGAATCGATAAAATGCACGCCGCTTTCATTTTCTGCCCGGTTCTGAATCAACAAGACTTGCATGAAAAGAGCCGCAGCAGGAAAGGTCTTGTTCGTGGCTTTCAGAAAATTCTCGTGGTTCGGCATCTCGGGAACCATGTCTGTTGTCCTTATAATCCTGTGAAAGGCTTTCATGTCCTTGACATGAAGGAAGAACCTGAGCAGGTTGAGGGCTATGACTTTCTCGATTGAGAGCCGTCTTTTAGGACCGCTCTTTCCGCTCCAGTTTTCTATCAGGAAGAAATAGTTCTTGTCGGCCTTAAGGGATTTCACAAATTCGCTGGATATGCTATAAATCTGATTATATATACATACGCGTAATTCCTTTTGATTTTTTTGTGGTGATTAAAATTTTAAAGAATTACGCGTTTTTTGTAAATTTTCCTAAAACTCGAAATTTAGGCTATTTATAAAAAAACTGGCTCTCTTGATGTTACTCAATTAGATGGCAGAAAAATAGCTATTCAAGGGCTATCAGGCATGGCATCCTCGCTTTTATGTGTTACCGGTGCAGGATTGGCAATACAAGTTGCAGGAAATGCTATGATAAATACTGTAGCAGATTTGGCAGACCAGTTAACTGATAATAAAAAAGGTATTGATGGCTGGGAGGCTCTTTCTTCTGGTATATCTGGTGCAATTGGAGGATTAGTCGGCGGAAAAGGAAATAAAGAGATAGGTTCCCAATTAGCAAGAATGGAAAAAAGAATTTTTGGTGCTTTGAAAAAAGGTGATTTTTCGGAAATAGGAAAAGCAGTGGCATATTTTCAAAAAAATACAGGAACTCTTACAAAGCAATTCAATAAAGAAGCCCTGAAAGATGCTCTAAAGAATTATTTACCTGATAAAATTCGAGATAATGTGATTGATGAAATTCTTAATTATGTAAAAAAGAATTTAGAGGACTAACTATGAAAAATATTGTAGTTTTTTTACTTTTATTTTTTATACATCTGTTTTTTCTGAATCTAGGTATAAATGGAACCTTATCAAAAAGAGAAAAAGAAAGGGTAAAATATGATATGCCTCTGTTATTAAAATTGTCTGGTTTTTATATTTGGAAGTTGAAGGATAAAAAAATATATAAAATTATGATATTTTTGATTTATTTTCTGCTTTTCTCTAATATTGTATTTGTCTTTCTACTTAAAATTTATGAAATAGATATAGCACATATTCTGTTGGATTTTTTCATTAAGATATCATTTTTATTAATTCCATTTTTGATAATTTTAAATTTTTGGTATTCAAAAAAAATAAAAATAGTTTGAATTCTTAAAAGGGGCTGTCCAAAAAGAAATGGGCAGCCCTAATTATTTTAAATTTACAAGAGAA
>OJAW01001197.1_pt1 | contig 15718 bp, 10 predicted proteins | sample 1589151 | NCBI WGS metagenome assembly OJAW01 (sample SAMN03283290) | human gut metagenome | biome: human-associated habitat; material: feces | host: Homo sapiens | place: Peru | collected 2012 | reverse complement strand
ATAAAATCAATAAAGGGTCTCACTCCGAAATGGGGCAAAGACTGCTATTTCAGTGAGAACGCCGCAATTGTCGGCGAAGTGACGATGGGCGACGAATGCTCAATATGGTTCAATGCCGTGGTGCGCGGCGATGTGGCTCCCATTACGATCGGCAACAGAGTGAACGTGCAGGACGGAGCCTGCGTACATGTGACCAACCAGACAGGACCCACGATAATCGAGGACGATGTGTCAATAGGCCACAATGCCACAGTACATGCATGCACAGTGCGCCGAGGTGCCCTGATAGGCATGGGCGCGACGGTGCTCGACAACGCTGAAGTGGGCGAAGGAGCAGTAGTTGCCGCCGGAGCACTCGTTCTGGGAGGCACTAAAATCGGCGAACATGAAATCTGGGGTGGCGTACCGGCAAAGTTCATCAAGAAGACGAGACCGAACCAGGCGGAGAGCTTCGCACAACACTACGTGGAATATTCAAAGTGGTATCTTGAGGAACAAGACTGAAAACGACATCCCCACAATCCAAGAGCATCACAACCACATATCATCCTATGACAGAAAGACCGACGACATACGTTGACATCATATTGCCGCTGCCCCTCAACAGCCTCTTCACCTACTCCATTCCGGAGCCGTTGACAGAGGCGGTGAAGAGCGGTGTGAGGGTTATCGTGCCGTTCGGCAAGCAGAAGATGATGGTGGGACTGGCGGTGCGCATCCACGACAAGGAGCCGGAATTCAAGGTAAAGGACATCACGAGGGTGCTCGACACGACGCCTATCGTGACCGAAGACCAGCTGCGGATGTGGAACTGGATTGCAGATTATTACATGTCTCCCATCGGCGAGGTCTTCAACGCCGCATTGCCTGCCGGACTGAAGGCAGAGGACGGGTTCAGACCGAAGACGGAGACATATGTCACACTGCCTGAGAACCTGCGCCACGAGCAGGCGCTGCACATCGCTTTCGGCATGCTGAAGAGAGCACTGGCACAACTCAAGACATTCAACACATATCTGACACTCTCCCACTGGGACACCATCGTGGGCGACTGCACCGACGAACCGGTGGTGGAGGTGACGAAAGACGAACTGATAAACGAATCGCATGCCACAGCGGGAGTCATGAAGCAACTGTTAGACAAGAAGATGCTCGTGACCTACGAGAAGGAGGTGGGACGTCTGAACTGTGGCGGAGTGCCTCAGCTCGACAACGTGAAGCGATTGTCGGCAGCACAGCAGGAGGCATACAACAACATACTGTTCCAGTTTCTGAAAAAGAACGTGGTGCTGCTGCGCGGCGTGACGTCGAGCGGCAAGACGGAGATATACATCCATCTCATCAAACAGGCACTGGAGCGCCACGAGCAGGTGCTCTATCTCCTGCCGGAAATCGCCCTGACGGTACAGATAAGACAAAGGCTTCAGAAGGTGTTTGGCGACAGGCTCGGTATCTACCATTCCAAATACAGTGATGCCGAGAGGGTGGAGATATGGAAAAAGCAACTCTCCGACTCACCTTACGATGTGATACTGGGAGCACGCTCCGCCGTGTTGCTGCCATTCTCCAAACTCGGTCTCGTGATAATCGACGAGGAACATGAAACGTCTTTCAAACAGCAGGACCCTGCACCGCGCTACCATGCCCGCAGCGTGGCGATAATGCTCGCCCACCAGCATGGAGCGAAAACGCTGTTGGGCTCCGCCACACCGTCGGCAGAGAGCTGGCATAACGCCGAGACAGGCAAATACGGTCTTGTGGAACTCGACGAGAGATACAAGGGCATCGAGATGCCGGAGATAAAGGTTGTGGACGTGAAGGACATGCAACGCCGCAAGATGATGTACGGTCCGATATCACCGCTGCTGCTCGAAACGATGAAAAAGGCATTGGATAACGGGGAGCAGGTGATACTGTTCCAGAACAGGCGCGGTTTTGCACCGATGGTGGAATGCCGCACCTGCGGATGGGTGCCGAAATGCGAAAACTGCGATGTCTCCCTCACCTTCCACAAGAACATGAACATGCTGACATGTCACTACTGCGGTTTCACCTACAGCGTGCCGAAGAAATGTCCGAACTGCGAGGGGGAGGACCTGAGGCCCTATGGGTATGGAACGGAGAAGATTGAGGAGAAGATAATGGAACTGTTCCCCAACGTGCCCGTTGCCAGGATGGACCTCGACACTACCCGCTCCCGCAACGCATACGAGAGGATAATAAATGACTTCTCTGCCGGGCGTACGAAGATTCTCATCGGAACGCAGATGGTGAGCAAGGGACTCGATTTCGACCACGTACGTGTGGTGGGAATACTGAATGCCGACTCCATGCTCAACGTGCCCGACTTCAGGGCATACGAACACGCCTTCACCATGATGTCGCAGGTGGCGGGAAGAGCAGGAAGGAAAGGCGACCGCGGACTGGTGATACTGCAGACGAAAGACGTGGAGCAGCCCATCATAGAACAAGTGGTGACAAACAACTGGCGGGCATTCTATTCACAGCTGATGGCAGAGAGACGATTGTTCCACTACCCTCCCTTCTATCGGCTCATATATGTCTACCTGAAGCACAAAGACGATGACCGCGTGAACACGGCAGCGATAGAGATGGGCGGCAGACTGAGACAATGGCTTGGAGCAAGGGTGCTCGGTCCTGACAAGCCTGCGGTATCGAAGGTGCGCACATTCTTCATCCGCAAGATAATGCTGAAGCTCGAACCGGGTATCGACATGAAGAGGGTGCGCCAGTGTCTGTTGCTCGCCCAGCGACAGATGGAACAGGACAAGCGATACTCCTCCCTGCAGATTTACTACGACGTGGACCCGAGCTGACAGTCATCCGACTTCCGACAAATAATACAGAATAACAAATCAATCAAAATAAATTGCCTTTATTACTATTACAAACACACCTAAAGGCAAGCGTGCTATCAATAATCCCCAGTCCTCTCACACCGAGACAACTGGGGATTCATCATTTATGTGTGTTATTTCAAAGAGTAGTTTTCTTATCAGAAATCGATGTCAAGACCAACACCAAGCACATCATTGTTACGAGTGTAGTCAGCTGTATAAGTCAGCTTTTCTGACACCTGCTCCGTAGTCTTCTTGTGCTTGTAGAAGGTATGGAAATAAGCTACAGAGAGCGACATCTTGCTTGTCAGGTTCACTTTCGCACCGAAACCGACAGAGTTTGAACTTACCACGAACGACTTGTCGTCCATTGAGGCATCCGACAGACCATAGTTTGTGCTCTGCCATCCTGCACTCACGGTGAGCATCTTGTTCACGTCATACTCAGCACCGGCATTATACTCCAGTGTACCACGTTTGAGATTCTTGTGACGGTCTACACGCTCCTGTGTAACGCCGTCAGCCTTGGTCCAATTGTAGCCAGAGGTTGCCTCCTTGTCGTCAAACCAGTGGAAGCCCACATTGATGCGGAGAGCATCGATAGGACTATAGCCCACTCCGAGGGTGAGCAATGCAGGAATGTCACCGGCATCCTTATGGTTCTGCTCCGGGTCATACTCAGCAATAAGCTCGTTGATGTTCTCCTTTGCCTGCTGGATTGCCGGACTGATGCCCTGGAGCACCTGTACCGGAACACCGGCGGCAGCAAGGTTCTCACCGATAGCGTTCAGCTTCTTCACAGGAGTGATGACGGTACCCTGGTTTACAAGACACAGATGGGTCTTGAACTCATACTTTGCAGAGAAGTTCCAACGGCCGGTCTTGTAGTCAATACCGATGATTGGAGTGAAGCCATAACCCGTCTGGTCGGTGTTCAGCTCAATGTCTGAACTCTCCGGATCGTTTCTGTCCACCATAGTAGAGAGTGGCAGTTTGGCACCGTTGTTACCCACGAAAGCGATGTTCTTCACATATCCGTAGTAGTTACATGTGGCGTAGATTCCTCTCACACCTCCGAATACAGACAGGTGGTCGTTGATTCTGTAGGCAGCGCCGACAGAAAGTCCATAGTAATACTGACGACCGCGCATGAAGCTGTCGTAGGTATATCCATATCCTCCCATCGTTCCCGTTGCAGGGTTTGCGATATTTGGATTTACCGGCAATATGCCGTTAAGGTATGGAGCGAGGGAGTTGCCGAGGAAACCGATGTTTGCCACAACCTTCTCGAAAGAACCGAGTCCGTTGTCGAACTTACATTTTCCACCTCCTCCAGTAAGGGCGAAGTTGGCCTGGAACGACCATCTGTTCTTGTTGTATGCATACTGGAACGAAGGAATTACAGGGGCAAAAGCCTTACCCTCGAATTTCCTTGGTGTAGTAGGATTCTTTACGTTGTAGTTGAAGAGAGCGTAGTCGTTCTCGATAGTACGTGTCTGCCATGCAGTCTGCAGATTGATGCTGAGGTGATGGCCGTCTTTCATAAATGCCACACCGGCAGGGTTGAAATACACTCCATCAATGCCGATAGATGCCTCACGGCTCATCATACGGTTGAAAGCGATGTTCTGGTTGGTGTTAGTGAGCAGACCGCCAGCAGTGGCGGTTACTGCGGATGCCGACAACAGGGCTGCCAAGCAAACATTTTTTAAATTAATCATCTTTACCTAAAATACTTTTTAAAACAAATTGGTTGCAAAGGTATCTTATTTGTCCTTTATTTCCGTATAAAGAGTTATTTGTTTAACATTGCTTAACCACAAAGCACCTGATTACTGCGCAAAACAAAAGGTTTGTGCAATAATTAATGCACAAACCTTTCATATTTATCCCCAAATGTATATGTTACCTCCATTTGCCTATTCCTCGTCGTCTCTCTTCAGAGCCGGCTTCTTCAGTTCAGGATAGCTCACTCTCGTATGATAAATGGACTTGAGCCTTTCTATCAACACCTGCTTGGCCATCGCGATGTCGTGGAATGTGATCGGGCAATACTCAAAGTATCCCTCCTTCAGTTGTCCGTCCACGATCTTGTTCACGATATTGCTGATGCTGAATTCCGTATATTCCGGAAGCGAGCGTGCGGCAGCCTCAACGCTGTCTGCCATCATCAGGATAGCCTGTTCGCGGGTGAACGGATTAGGGCCTGGATAGGTGAAGAGCGAATCGTCGATAGGCTCATCCGGATGCTCGTTGCGATACGACACATAGAAATACTTCGTCATTCCCGCACCATGGTGAGTGCTGATGAAGTCCTTTATCACTCCCGGCAGATTATGCTTCTCAGCCAGTTTCAGTCCGTCTGTCACATGGTTTATCACGATATGTGCGGCATCAATCCTCGACATGTTGTCGAGAGGGTTCACGCCATTCTGGTTCTCAGTGAAGAATGCCGGATTCTGCATCTTGCCGATGTCATGATACAAGGCTCCTGTACGCACCAGCTGCGCCTTTGCGCCGATCTTCTCGGCGATGGCAGAGGCAAGGTTGCTAACCATTATAGAATGCTGGAACGTTCCCGGCGCCACCTCGCTCAAGCGGCGCAGCAGGTCCTTGCTGGTATTCGACAGCTCGATGAGCGTAACGTTGGATATGAATCCGAACGTCTTCTCGATGATGAGCATGAGAGGATACACGAAGAGCAGCATTATACCGTTTATCACGAAATACTTATACATGCTGTTGTCCACGGTAGTGAACGTATTGTCTGTCATCAGCTGTAGGGCGAAATAGATGGCGCAGCTCGCCAACGTCACGAAGAGTGCCGTCTTGAAGAGCTGCCCTCGCTGCGATAGTTCCCTCAGCGAGTATATCGCCACGAGTCCCGCCACGAGCTGCACGATGATGAACTCATACTGATATTTCACTGCCGCCGCACACAACATCACCATCACGATGTGTGTAAGGAATGCCGTACGCGAGTCCATGAACACACGGATGAATATGGGCGCCATGGCAAAAGGCAGTATGTAGACGCTGAACACATTGTGTTCTATCATCAGCGACACGAGGATTGGAAAGACGGTGATCATCGCATAGAGCATGGCTATGCTGCGCGGCTTGCTGAAATAGTCGCGGCGGAACATGCCGAGATACATGGTGAAGAGGATTATGAAGAGCGAAACGAATATCACCTGTCCGGCAATGGTAGAAGGCACTGCGGTCGTGCTGGCGCTACGGCGCTGGGTCTCCTTTTCAAATGAACTGAGCACACGGAAGGTGTAGTCGTCAACGATTTCTCCCCTGTCCACGATTTTCTGTCCGGCGAGCACCATACCGCTTGCCAGCGGTATCTGCCCGAGCAGGTCGTTCCTCTCTGCCTCGCTCCTCTCCTTGTCGTATATCAGGTTCGGCTCTATGTATTCGTTGAGATTGCAACGCTGCAGCTGCGCACGGTAGGGTGCGAGCCTCTCGTCAAGGTATATCTGCTCATAGGCGGTCATTGTTGACAACACTCTGGATATGCGCACGCTGTAAGCAGTCTTGCCGTCAATGACCCTTATCATCTTGGTGGTGTCCTGGGCTATCGACGAGAATTCCGTCGCCCCCATGATTCCCGACTTGTACAGCTGGTGCAGCTTGTCTGCCACGATGTTGGTGTAGGTAGCCGGCATACCAGGCAGTCCGCCGGTGAAGTCTTCGAAGAAGCGCGTCATCTGGGCGCTCTCCATATTCTCCTTAAAGTTGAAGTAAGGTTCGAAGTTGCGCAACAAGCTGTCGCGCTCCAGCTTTATCGCCTCGTCGGTCTTGTATATCGGGAAGTCGAACTTGGCAATCAGCGAACCATACATCCACGGCTTTCCCACGTCGTAGCGGAACTGCGGTCCGCTGTTGCGCGGAATAAACAATACGATGATGACCACGGAAATCAGGACCAGCGCCATACGGCTGAGGATCTTCTTCCATTGGTTGCGTTCAGACATGTCGTACTTATTCATATTCTCATTCTTTTATAAGTCCGGCGCAACGACAAACCAGTGTAGCTGGCGCCAGCATTAATTACAGTGTATTATCTCGGTTTTAGCCTCCGAAAAGTACCTATTATATATATAAGGCACGTTTCAACTGCGAAAATACAAAAAATAATACAACAATTGATAAAAAAGTTGTATTTTTGCACGGTTTAGCATATATCTCTTGCCCAAATGCGGCATTACGAGGTAATAAAATCAATAAATTCACATATACACATAGCAATGTCAGAAAGAAAAGTTAGGGTGCGTTTCGCACCAAGTCCCACGGGCGCCTTACACATCGGCGGCGTGCGCACAGCATTATACAACTATCTCTTCGCCAAGCAGCACGGCGGCGATCTCGTGTTCCGTATCGAGGATACCGACTCCAATCGTTTCGTACCCGGTGCTGAAGAATACATCATCGAATCGTTCAAGTGGCTCGGCATCAAGTTCGACGAGGGAGTGAGCTTCGGCGGAAACTATGGTCCTTACCGCCAGAGCGAGCGCCGCGACATCTACAAGAAGTATGTAGACCAGCTGCTCGATGCCGGCAAGGCATACATCGCCTTCGACACTCCTGAGGAGCTCGACGCCAAACGTGCAGAGATAAAGAACTTCCAGTATGATGCCCACACCCGCATGCAGATGCGCAACTCGCTTGCCATGCCAAAGGAGGAGGTTGAAGCCCTCATCGCCGACGGCAAGCAGTATGTAGTGCGTTTCCTCATCCAGCCGGGAGAGGAGATCCATGTCAACGACATGATCCGCGGCGACGTGGTGATAAAGAGCGACATCCTCGACGACAAGGTGCTCTACAAGAGTGCCGACGAGCTGCCTACCTATCATCTCGCCAACATCGTTGACGACCATCTGATGGAGATAAGCCATGTGATACGCGGCGAGGAATGGTTGCCAAGCGCCCCACTCCACGTCCTACTGTACCGTGCATTCGGATGGGAAGACACAATGCCACGCTTCGCCCACCTGCCTCTGCTGCTGAAACCAGACGGCAAGGGAAAACTGAGCAAGCGCGATGGCGACCGCCTAGGATTCCCTGTGTTCCCGTTGGAATGGCACGACCCCAAGACCGGCGACGTGAGCAATGGTTTCCGTGAGAGCGGATATTTCCCGGAGGCAGTAATAAACTTCCTTGCCCTGCTTGGATGGAATCCTGGCACAGAGCAGGAGCTGTTCTCTCTGCAGGAACTCGTGGAGCAGTTCGACATCACAAAATGCAGCAAGGCGGGAGCACGCTTCGACTATCAGAAGGGCATCTGGTTCAACCATGAATATATCCTGCGCAAGAGCAACGAAGAGATTGCAGAACTCTTCGCCCCGATCGTTGCCGGCAACGGCGTGGACGAGTCGATGGAGCGCATCACCAAGGTGGTGTCGATGATGAAAGACCGCGTAAGCTTCGTAAAGGAACTGTGGCCTCTCTGCTCATTCTTCTTCATCGCTCCTACGGAATACGACGAGAAGACGGTCCGCAAGCGCTGGAAGGCTGACTCTGCCGTGGTAATGGGCGAACTTGCCGACGTGATAGAAGGCATCGACGACTTCTCTCTCGATAACCAGGAGAAAGTGGTTCTCGCATGGGTGGAGAGCAAGGGTTACAAGCTCGGCGACGTGATGAACGCGTTCCGTCTGGCTCTCGTCGGCATCGGCAAGGGTCCCGGCATGTTCGACATCACTGCCTTCCTCGGCAAGGAGGAGACACTGAAGAGACTCAGAAAAGCCATTGAAGTGCTGAAATAACAAACCGCATTCTATATGCCCGCTCTCCCTTCCACCGAGGGAGAGCCACAAGGGCAGAGAGAGAAACTGGAATAAAGAACTAAAAGCAACAAAGAAGCAGGCGTGTACAACATCATTATATATATATACCTTCTTGGTGTGGCGATAGCCAGCCGTTGGAACAGCAAGATACGCAAGATGTGGCGAGGGGAAAGAGAAACTTTCGACATACTGAGGCAGAAGACAGACCCGAATGCGAAATACCTGTGGTTCCATGCAGCATCGCTCGGAGAGTTTGAGCAGGGACGCCCCATAATGGAGCGTCTGCGCAAGAGCCATCCCGAATACAAGATTCTCCTCACATTCTTCTCCCCTTCTGGATACGAAGTGAGGAAGAACTACGAGGGGGCCGACATCGTCTGCTACCTGCCGCTCGACACTCCGCTCAACGTCAGACGCTTCTTCAAGATAATACACCCGGAGATGGCGTTCTTCATCAAGTATGAGTTCTGGTGGAACTATATGACATACATGAAGAAACACGACATCCCCGTATACAGCGTGAGCAGCATCTTCCGCCCGCAGCAGGTGTTCTTCCGCTGGTATGGCAACAGCTATCGCCGCGTGCTGAACTGCATCACCCGGTTCTTCGTGCAGAACGAGAAGAGCCGTGAACTGCTCGCCACACTCGGCATAACGAATGTGGAGATTACAGGCGACACGCGCTTCGACCGCGTGCTGGAGATAAAGCAGAGCGCAAGCCAGAAGCAGATGCCTATCGTGGATGCCTTCGCCAAGGGCTATAAGGTGTTCGTTGCCGGAAGCAGCTGGCCGCCAGACGAGGATATCTTCATCCGCTATTTCAACGATCACAAGGACTGGCGCATCGTCATCGCCCCTCATGTGATAGGCGAAGACCATCTGCAGCAGATACTCTCGAAGCTCAACCGCACCGCCGTGCGCTACACCCAAACCACTCCCGAAGAGGCAGCCAAGGCTGACTGCCTGATAATTGACTGCTTCGGACTCCTGTCGAGCATATACTCTTGTGCCAAGGTCACCTATGTGGGTGGCGGATTCGGAGTGGGTATCCACAATGTGCTGGAGGCTGCCGTATGGAACGTGCCGGTGATATTCGGCCCCAACAACAAGCGTTTCCAGGAGGCTCAGGAACTGCTCGCCACACAGGGCGGAATGGAGATAAACAGCTACGAGGACTTTGAGAGAATCATGGACCGCTTCGACTCTGACGCCGAATATCTCAGCATTTCGTCAGACCTGGCCGGTGCCTATGTGAAGACGAAAGCCGGTGCTGCCGACAAGGTTATCAAGGGGGTGGGACTATAATGGAATAATCACGACCGGCTTCCTGTCAGCAGGACAACAAGCGATATGACAATCCCCGACATTCTTCACAGACCGTGTGGTCTGCATAGAATGCCGGGGATTGCCGTATTTATTCATTCATGTATGTCTGGGGGGCTGACTTCTTCCAATTCGAGAGTCAGCATCATCATTTGCCCTGGAGCCTGGTTCCGGAGATTTTCTTCAGACTGTTGGTCGCCACATTAAATATACCTTTGATATATTTGTCGGGAGTACGCTCCTGCAGCTCTTTCATACCGTCGATACACAATGCGCGCTCATCCACAGTCATCACCGATCCCTTCTGCTTGCAGAGGTCGAGGATGGAATTTGCGAGTCCGGTCAGCAGGTTGGTGTTGTCGATATTGTCTCTAAGATTATTGAGATAAGCGGCACGAAGGTTGCCGAACTGCTGGATGGGATCGGTGTTGCTGCCCACGAGAGGTTTGGAAGCAGACTGCTGCATTCCCTTTACATTGCCGTCGGCTCCTATTTTCATGACGTTTCCCTCACCATCGTCAATAGTCATCGAACCATCTTTCTCTATCACTATCCGCTGCCTGTTCGACTTGAGGATGGTCTTGCCTTCTTTCGTCTCTATAGTATCGGTACCGTCAACGATTTTCCCGCCAAAAGCCTTTGCCAGTTTTCCCAAGTCGCCCAGACCTGACTGTACCGAGAGATCGCCGAGGTCGAACGAGTCATCATCATCGTCGTCGTCGTCAATGCTGTCAAGCCTGTCGGAGAGGTCTTCAAGATTTTTCAACACCCCGTCGAGGTTCTGTGCGGAGCGTTTCTGCTTGGCAGACATCTTCTTGGGGTTCATACTGTAAAGCTTATACACCTTGCCTTCGATATTCTTCCCGCGTTTCTGCCATTCCAGTCCGTAGACATAGCGATAGAGAGAGTCGGCGGTATCATCAACACACATCGTGAGATAGTTACGCCCCCACTTGCAATAGGGCCAGCCCAGATGCATTAGTTTTTCCAGATGGTCGCCATAGGCAATCAGCCTGTTCGACTTCACCGCATCTGTCTCTTTCTTCACGAACACGTCGTATGCCGCCGACATATCCTGATAGAAAGCCTTCTTCAGCGGTTCCAGATTCTTCTCCTGCTTCTTGGGCAGCGAGAATTCGTATATCTTGGCGTATGCCTTGGTGTTTCCTTTGTCGACGGTAGAAGACTTTATTCCGTTTTTCTCCACTGCCGTGCCAAAGGCATCAATCGCCTTGCTCACATGTTCCTGCGCCGAAGCGCCTAATGGCAGCATCACGATGGATGCGAGTGCCACGATGTCAAATAGTCTTTTCATTGTCATATTCCTTTCCGTTTTATTCAATACACGTCTTCTTCGTCACACACGGCTGCTATCTGCGCAGAGTTCAATAAGCTGGCAGCCTTGACGAGATTCAGCATATATTGTTGTTCACATTCCACTTTCATCAATTCTATGTCGGCAAGCTGTTTCGCCACCACATTCACGGAGTCTGTCACCGAGATCGCCTCTGCATCGGCAAGCAACACCTCTGGCGGTGCGGGCTTGTAGCGGTATTTCCTCATCACCCGCCTTTTTTCCGGCATTTCGTCTGCATGTCTCTCCTTGTCAGAGATGGTATCGGGCTTAGCGACGGCACTGTCGGTGGGTTGTGCCTGTGCCACCAAGCGTTTGGAAGTCTGCATGACAGGAGTTTCATCCGTTCCGCCGGGCACAAAATGATAAGCTGCCACAAATATCACAGCTACTGCTGCAGCAATGCCTGCTATCCAACGGAGGCTCCAGACCGGAGCGGTATGGCGGACAGGCTTGCCTGATGGTTCGCCGGTCATCCCGTTGTCGAAATATGCGAACATCTCCCGATAGGGGTCCAGTTCGACAGGCACATGCTCATCCTGGCGGAAGAAGTCTCCCAATGCCTTTTCCTCATCCAGAGTGGTGGTGCCGCTCATAAACTTGTCGATCAATATTTTCAAATCCTCCTGTTTCATCTTCTTCGTTTTATCTCGTCAAACAATTTCTTTCTCGCTCTCGCCAGCATCGTGGGCACGGAGACGGCACTGACTCCCACTATGGCGGCAATCTCTTCGGTGGTTTTGTGTTCCACCTGTCTGAGATGCAGCACGGCGTGTTCCTTGGTAGGCAATTTGTCGAGCTGCGACTTCAGCCATCTGTCGTCTTCTGCCGTCTGTAGCAGCGAGTCGGGCTGACGATAACTGCTGTCTGGGGCGGCTGTCATATCGAGGGCTATCGTCTTGTTCCTTCGCAGCATGTCAATAGACAGATGCCTGGCTATTGTAGTGGCCATCGCCGCGGCAGACGGTTTGCCGTCTATCTTCTCTCTGATGGTCCATAGCTTGAGCATCGTGTCTTGAGCCACATCCTCAGCCGAGTCTGAATCGAGCCGGAATCCCCTCGCCAGCGTCACTATGCGCCGGCGCAGGTCTGCTGCCATGTCTTCAAACTCTTTCTGAACCATACTCATACATTTATATATATATGACGCCGTTTCCTCCTGCCGTCACTCTATTAACGCACGATACACAGGATTATGAACAGACATTAATATTGTTTAACAATCAGGCAATAAACTTGTACACTAAAAACACGAACGATGTGTCGAAAATGTGTAGATTCGCACAAAACAAGTACCAAAAATGTGTAAAGCTTCACATTTTTAGCACATCAACGATTCAATACCTCCTAAAAAAACCGCAACGCCGTCGAATTGACACGTTGCGGTTTTTTGATTATTTTCTAAGGATTATCGTCATTTTATCTGCACCTTGCCCGTCTTGATGCCGTTGGCAGAAACGGTCTTGATGATATACATGCCCTTGGCAAGTCCGCCGACAGCCTGGCCCGCTGTGGCGTTTGACATTTCTGCCACCTTGTTGCCGGCGAGGTCGTAGACTGAAACACGGGCTTTCTCTGTCATGTCGAGAGTAGAGATGCCGGAAGTCTCGCTTGCAAAATTCTTATAACATTTGTGACAGAAAGGACAAAAGCCGAATCAGTCATAATGGAAATAGTATAAAGAAAAATGTCATATAACCCAAAAACAGTCGAAACTGTCAGATTGTCTGGTTTTTCATTGTAACATTCTGACAAACAGACAGTTGACTATCTGACGATTGTCAGCCGATTGTCTGGATGATTTGCAGATAAGAGGAAGTATCTGACTGCAGGTGTTCAGACGACAGGAATTGCATGTGTTGGCAGAATCCTGAAAACAGGAATATGGATATTACAACATTAACTTATTGGGCAACCGCCTGGCGTCTTTTCTGCCCATCCGGGGCAAGCAGCGTGCCCATGTGGGGCAAGCAGCATGCCCATTCTACGTCAAATCGGTCATAAGGTGTAAGTATGCGCTAAATGAATTCCGGCAACGTGTCATTACTTATTTATAATAAGGATGTTCAGGCTCTGAATGACTACTACGACATGGCGAACGACACATATTTTTCCGGTTGGACAGAGAATTATTACACCCGATGCTTTGGGCCTTATAGAAAATATATGTATATTTGCAGTAATAACCCTAAAATGACAATGCCTATGTAAAAAAAATATAAAAGACATATCAAATAAAATAAAGAAGCGTTAGCTTTATATTCTTGCTTATCGAAAATCGCCAAATTTGAAGAAAAGCGATCAAGAGTAGAAGTTAATGCTCACGTCTGTCTACAGGCGTGGGCTTTTACTCGTGAAACTAAAAGTTATGGCTGTGTATAAATTCTAACTGAATTGTTATTATGAATAGAGTTATTGCGATTGCATTATTAAGTATTTTGTCTGTCGTTGTTTATGCCCAAAATGGCAATAAGAATTGGGACAGACTCGGATATGTATGGCTTTACAAACCGGATCCTGGCAATAAATTTCAATCGTATTCCTGTGGTAAGGCTATTGTATATGGAAGTTTTGACGGCAACAAGATGACTTATAAAATTTTTATTCCGCAAGAGAACGAAACGTATGATGTTTACACAAATCCTGATTACGATCAAGATAAAGTTGAATACTGTGACAGGATGAGTGCTAAAGATGACCATTTCCATGGTCCATGGCCTTCTGTTGTTGAATCATATCCTCAAAAAGCAGGGGATTACTATTTCAATATAGGAAATATATCTAACTAATACCCAAAGCGGAATTGGAAGTTCAAAACTTTGCGATTCCACTTTTCTATTTTCTTGATGATGCAAATTGCAACAGCAAAATGTATGGCCAGAATGTCATTCCGGCTGATACTTCAACACGTCGTCAGGATAAAGGATGCAGCAATCTGCCTCGGAAAGAGGGTGCTCTTTAAGGAAGAGCACATACACGATATTCTTTCCCTGTGAGAACGGAGCCTTTTCTGTCTTTGCCTTTAGCTTGGCAAGCAGACGGTCTGCATAGTCTGCTGATTTCCATTTGCATTCTCCTACAAGGATTGTGTTCTTGTCACCGATGGCTTCTGCCACGACATCAAACTCCAGGTCTTCATAGCCTACAGGTGTCTTACGCCCGTCTTCATAAACAGAAGCCTTTCCCCACCAGCGGCGGGCCATCCCCCATGTATGTCCGAAAAGCTCGTTCCCCGAAACAGCTGTCTGACACAGCCGCTCCCATACATTCCCTACGAATGCAGGGAAACCGCTTTCTATTTTCTGCATAACAAAAGATGTTCTTCCGAGAGCAAGCATTGAACGGTGAGGCTCGATAAACGTATAGTAGAACGCCATGAAGTTGTCATCGATGATATACAATGTCTTCTTTGTCTTTTCCTCACTTTCACCGAAAGGAATGTCTTTACTGATATACGACATCTCCGTCAAGGCATTCAACGGCTTGGATATTTCCGTCGTCTTCTTTCCTATGGCTGATGCCACGGCAGAATATCGTGTGTTGCCATGTCCGAGGGCTGTCATGATGGACTGGAATGGAGCTATGTCGTTAGCCTCATCAATAAAGAGCGCACTCGGCTCACCGTACAGGATGCCGTGCTCGTCGAGTATCAGTTCGTTTATTGCTTCGCGCAATGACGGATATTCCTCACGCAGAGTCCAATAGCGGGGCACACCGCCCCACACGCTGTACTCTTCTATCGTGCTGACAGCGTCTAAGTGCATGGCTTCCTGCCAATGCTGCGGACGAATCGGACGAAGGTTCATCTTTTCGTGTGCCCTGCCGTATAGAGGGTCTGTACTGTCAAGTACAAAATGCTGCATCATACGCTGTGATGAGCCGCAGATTACAATATTATACCGCAGTTCACCACTATCAAGGATATGCTGCAAGACGGAAGGCAAAGAGGAATCCTTCTCCACCATATATGGGAACTCATCAAGTACGAGCACGGTATTTTCCCTGCATACCTTGTTGAATGCCGTAAGCACAGACTCCCACGTAGGATAAAGAGGCATGTCAAATCCGCTGTACGAATTGGCTATCGTACCAGCCAGGAGCGAAATCTGCACCTGTGTCTCTTGGCGACCTGCTTCAAAATACACGTCTTCGTCAGTTATCACTCTCTTCAGCAATGTTGACTTGCCAAGACGTCTGCGCCCGTATATCACGACGAATTTCTTCGTCTCGGATTCAAAAGCCCTTTTAAGACGCTTCTGTTCCTTGCCTCTGTCTACAAACTCCATGGAATATGATTTTTCTGAAAATGATTTTTCAAAATATGTTTTTGCAAAAATAATGTTTTTATGAATGCGCTGCAAGTGGAAACATATATTTTATGCATACAT
>OJAW01001196.1_pt1 | contig 15720 bp, 14 predicted proteins | sample 1589151 | NCBI WGS metagenome assembly OJAW01 (sample SAMN03283290) | human gut metagenome | biome: human-associated habitat; material: feces | host: Homo sapiens | place: Peru | collected 2012 | reverse complement strand
CACTTAACGCCGACGATAGTGAATGCGAAAATAGGAAGTTGCCAAGAATTTTTTTTGTATTATAAATGCTTCATAAACATGAAGTTTTTTTGTTTATTATAAGCAAATATAAAGATAAAGTCCTTTTTTTTTAATTATAAGTGTTATTTACCAAGTATTATCATTGAAAACATGTCAATTTCTACTAATTAATAAAAAATGAGTTGTATAACTTATTTTTTTTGATTATAATAATTTGTAGGTGATTAGAATGGAATATAAAATAACAACATATTCAGAAGAAGAAACAATAGAATTAGCACAAAATATCGAATCAGAAAAATTTCCAAACATGGTAATTTGTTTAGAGGGAGACCTTGGAACAGGAAAAACTATTTTCACAAAAGGTTTTGCCAAGGCTATGGAAATAGAAGAAGAAGTAACCTCTCCAACATTTAACATTATTAAGGAGTATACGTCTGGCGAATTGCCATTATATCACATGGACGTTTACCGTTTAGATGGTAAAATGAGTGGCCTTGATATAGAAGAATATTATACAAAAAAGGGTGTAACGATAATTGAGTGGGCTGATATGATTCCTGAATATCTACCAGAAAAAAGGTTAGACATCAGATTCAGAAGTTCCGATGAGGATGAAGACAAAAGAATCATTACTCTAATTCCCCATGGCTCAAAATATGAAGAAGTATGTGAGGCAGTAGTATGAGAATTCTTTATATAGATACGTCATCAAGTTATCTATATGCTGGTATTGTTTCAGACAGAAAACTAATTTGTGAAGTAAAAAAAGAGTTTGGACATAGTTTATCAGAAGAAGCACTACCAAACATAGTTAGTTTATTTGACCAAGAAAAATTAACGGCACAAGATATTGATAAAATAATTGTTGTTAATGGGCCTGGCTCTTTCACGGGAATAAGAATTGGTATAACAATTGCCAAAGTCTTTGCTTGGGGATTAAATATTCCAATAACTACAATATCTGCTTTAGAAGCAATGTCCTTATCGAGTCAAACAGCCAAGATTCATGTACCAATTATAAATGCTAGACGTAACTATGTGTTTGGTGCCATATACAGTCAGGAAAACAATGCAATTTTAAAACCAATGCACATCAAATTAGAAGACTTATTAGTAGAATTATCTACCGAAGAAGACTATGTTTTTATAAGTAATGATGAGTTTGAAGAACTAAAAAATATTGAACCATACAATCCAAATATTGAAAAGATTGTTAATTACTTTGAAAATAAAGAGGCAATAAATCCACATGCGATTAATCCAGAATATCTAAAACTAACAGAAGCCGAAGAAAGTAAAATGAGTTAAAATGATAGAAACTATAAATTTTACTCAAGATAGCAAGTCATTTATTAATCTAAAAGACTTAGAAACTGAATTAAAAAATAATCCTTTTGGAAAAATACTAGTATACAAGAAAAATAATGAAATTATTGCTTACTTATACTATAGTGAAATATACGAACGTGTTGAAATAAATAATATCGAAGTTCAAGAAAAGTATCGTAACATGGGAATTGGAACAGAATTGTTAAAAAGATTAATTGAAATGACATCTAAAAGCATTTCCTTAGAAGTGAGAATAAATAATTATAGTGCCATTAAACTTTATAAAAAGTTTAACTTTCAAGAAAAAGCCCTTAGAAAAGGATATTATCAAGGTATTGACGGTATTTTAATGGTAAGAGAGTAATAATATAAGAAGAGTGGTAAAATGAAAGATATGTATATATTAGGAATAGAGAGTAGTTGTGATGAAACTAGTGCTTCAATTGTAAAGAATGGAACTACAGAAATAGCAACCGTTATTTCATCTCAAATAGATATTCATAAAAGTTATGGAGGAGTAGTTCCAGAAATAGCAAGTCGTGAACACGTTAAAAACATAACCATAGTTTTAGAAGAATGTTTAGCAAAAGCAAATATGACTATGGAGCAAGTAGATGCGATAGCAATTACATATGGCCCTGGTTTAATTGGTTCACTTTTAGTTGGTTTAGAAGCTGCTAAAACACTAGCCTTTATTTATAATAAACCATTGATACCCGTTCATCACATTGCTGGTCATATCTATGCCAATAGTTTAGTAAAAGAACTAGAGTTTCCACTATTAGCAGTTGTCGTTTCCGGTGGTCATACTGAGCTAATTGAAATGCCACAACACTATAGATTTAACAAATTAGGTGGAACATTAGACGATGCTATCGGAGAATGTTATGATAAAGTAGCAAGAGTAATAGGTCTAGAATACCCAGGAGGCCCAAAAATAGACAAACTTGCGGCCCTAGGAAAGCCAACATACAAACTACCTGTTCCTCTAAAAGATGACAGTTACAACTTCTCATTTAGTGGTTTAAAAAGTGCCGTAATAAATCTTGCTCATAATGAGGAACAACGTGGAGTAGAAATAAATAAAGAAGATTTAGCAACCTCATTCCAAACGGTTGCAATCGAGGCTATAACCAATAAAGTAAAAAAAGCAATCATTGATAAAAATATTAAAACAGTAATTGTAGCCGGTGGAGTAGCAGCCAATCAAGGCTTAAGAACTGCCATAGAAAAATTAACAACAGAATTACATGTTGACTTATCAATTCCACCAATGAAGTACTGTACAGATAATGCAACTATGGTCGCAGCAGCAGGCTACTATGCTTATCTAGATGGAAGAAGAGCAGATCTAACATTAAACTCTAAGTCACAAGATAAATTATGTTAAACTAAACTAGTTCTTAACGGCATCCTAACTAGGAAACATAAAAGAACTAGTTTTTCTATGTCATAAATTCCATAAACGACAATTATCTAATATTTATAACCAAATGTAAAAGAATAAAAACTACCTATAAAAAAAACATATTAGCAAAAAATAAAATTGACTTGATCCTCCTCCTTCAATTTTAATACCTATTTGTAAAGCACTATAAAATTTATCAAAACATATTTAATTATCAACAAAATATGGTATAATAACTAATATAAGAAGAGTAAAAAAAGAAAGAAGGGTTAATATGCTAAAGTCATGTGTTGGCTACAGTACTAACGTGGATAATGTATTAGCAGGAGCAGAAACTGCAAAAGGAGCCTTAAAAGATTTATCAAGTGCCAAAATTGGTTTTCTTTACACTTCCGAAAAAAATAATGCTAAAGAAATTATTCAAGGAATAAGAAAAGTAACTAATATTCCAATAATTGGTAGTACTAGTAATGAAGCCATAATTGTTGAAGATGGAATAATTACCTCTGACAATGGTTTTGCTGGAATGTTAGCAATGGAAGATAAAAACATGACTATAGGTGTTGCAGCCCATGAAGCTGGAAAAGATCCACGTGCAATAGGACGTCGTGTTGCGATAGAAGCCGTAGAAAATGCTAAAACTACTCGTGCTCCTGCTTATTTTTATATGGTTGCTAGTCCTAAAGAAGAAGAAGATTATCTAATGGGAATTCAAGATGTAATAGGCAGAGTTCCAATGTTTGGTGGCAGTGCTGCCGATGATAACGTTGCTGGAAATTGGAAAATAATTTGCAATGATAAAGTATTTTCTGATGGTGTAGCCGTAGCCTTCTTCTATGCAGATAATGAAATAATTACATCTTTCTCAGGTAATTATAGAGAAACAAATAATATTGGTTTAATAACAGAAGTAAAAGATGATAGAACTCTAGTTAGCATTGATGGCATTTCTGCCTTAAGAAAGTATGCAACTTGGATAAATAAATCCCCATCTAGTTTAGTAGGCACAAAATTATTAGAAGCATCCGCTAGCAAACCATTAGGAATAAAAGATCCATTAGGGAATTTAACTGTTATAAGACATCCTATGATTGGTAATGATATGGGTACAAAGACAACAACAGACGATACAATCACTCTAGGAAATAAAGTAGTACCAAGAACAGCAATCATTCAATTAGAAGCAACAACAGACGAATTGATTGATGCCTCAGTAAATACCCTAAGAGATTTAAGAAGACAATTATACACAACACCGGCAGCCTATATATTAATCCATTCAGGAAGTAGAAAGAAAGTTATTGGAGACAGGCTAGAAGAAGTTCATAAATTACTAGTAAGAGAAACCAAAGGTGTACCATTCATAATGCCATTTACATTTGGTGAATATGGTTACGATTCTCACTCTGCTAATATCTGTGGAGGACTAATGCTATCTTTCACCGTTTTTGGAAGAGACTAATAAGAAAATAATATTCAACCAATAATAACATAGGTACCTAAAAATATCAAAGAAAAATACTAATTATTCCAATTAGTATTTTTTATTCACAATAATCATTCAAAAGCAAGACATAAGATAATCAAAAGTTCACTTATTTCTAATTTTAGTTTATAATAAGATTACAATACTACACAAGATATGGACATTGATCGGAGTTGAACATTATGGAAACACAAAGAACAATAGAAAAACTTTTTGAATTACTTGAATTACAAGAATTACCTTTACAATATACTGGCATTACTCTTAATAATCAAGATATTGATTTGATGATGATAGCAACATCAAAAAATTCTTACGATTTAGAAGCAGCTCTGAAGAAAATTACCAATATCAAAACAACTGTTGACCCAAATGCAAATATAGAAGATGAAAGACAAAGAGTTTATAATCTATATATGAACTCTTTGACACCTAAAGTAGACTTTTTAAAAAATCAAGCCATTCGTCCTGTAAAGAAAATTGAATATTTAAAAAAAAGTGGAATATTAAGTAGTGAAGAAGTAGCAATGATTGATGAAATTATTTCTACAGGTAATACCCAACAAGAGATGATGAGAAAATTAATAGGCTCATATTCTCAAAATCCTTCAAAATTACATCAAATATATAAAACTTTAAGAGATTATACACCAATTGAAAAGACTGGTGTTATTGGAACGAGCGTGGAGGCATATAGAAACTTATATAATCAAATTCAACAAAATTACAATTCCATAACAATTGATGAAGAAGCAAAGTATGGTTCTATTGTTTTAGGTGACGGAACATTTGATTTTGATCATCTAAAAAAATCATTAGACTTTGCGAAAGAAACTGGCAAACAAGTTAGACTAAACACTTTGATTTTTTATCAGGACTGTCCGGAATATTTGTATCAATTGCCAAAAAATGAGGAATCAAAACGACTAGTAAAGCAAAAATTAATGGACTATGTATCTGCTACAACAAAATTTATTGCTGAAAACGGTTATGGAGATGTAGTAAGAAGCTATGATGTTTTCAACGAATTATTAAATAGATTTTCCTTAGATGGTACAACGCCATATCAATATAGAGGAGATATTGATCAGAGTCCAACATTATATAGTGATTTTGATAATGTCAAATCTGGTTGGTTAAAGCATTTAGAAATATCAGATTTATGTGACATTATTACCGAAGCAAGAAGAAATTTACCAACAGCAGATTTTATGTTTAATGATGATAACTGGCTAGATCCAAGAAAAATAGAAGCAAATAAAAAATTAATATTAGAAATACAACAATATGAAAAAGAGCATGGTGTTAAACTGATTGATAGTATTGGAACACAGATGCATATAGATAATAATTCATCAAAAGCTGATATTGAAAATATGATAAGAGAATTGTCTAAGTTTGGTTTACCAATCGAAATAACAGAATTTGATATTGCCATGACAAAAGGCACTAAGGGACTTTCTGATTTTGAAATAGAAATACTAAGACAGCAAAAAATAAATGAAGTATATTCTACTATTGAAGAATTAAGAAAAGAATGTAATATTAGAGGATTTACTATCTGGAGTAAAACAAATAGACAGAATTTTAGAGTAACCTTAGAAAATGAAAGAAGAATAAAAACAGACGAACCAACAATAGAATCTTTACATGGTGGAGTATTTGCTGAAAATATGGAACCAAAAAGCAAAGCATATAAGTTCTTATTAAAAAATAATTTTCAAACATTTAATTATCATACACATACGAATAGATGTGGGCATGCTAGTATTTCAGAAGATAGTGAGTATGTAGAAAGGGCTAGAGCCAATGGCATAAAGCAGTTAGGTTTCTCTGATCATATACCAGTCCCTGAATTAGCCTATCAAGACCCTGAACATCAAATGCATATAAGTGAAGTAGATGAATACATAGAAAGTATTAGACATTTACAGGCCCAAAATCCGGATATGAAAATAAATGTTGGCTTTGAAGTAGAATTTGATCCGATGAAAGAGCAATTTCTTGGCGAATTGAGAGAAAAAGTTGATTATATGATTTTAGGTCAACACTTTGTTCCTAATGGTAATGGCTTGGTTAAACAAAAGAATAACCCAGATTATCCTCTACAATATGCAGACATGTTATGTAAGGCAATGGAATCAGGTATTTTTGATATAGTAGCTCACCCTGATATTTTTATGCAACACAGGGATAGTCTTGCATCGGAAGAAGCCAAAAGACAATTTGATGATAATGCTGTAGTCGCAAGTCAAATGATTTGTAATAAAGCAAAAGAAATTGGTATTCCAATAGAGTTAAATTTTGCTGGTATTGATAAAGGTCAAATAATGAGTGATGGTAAATATTCATATCCTCATCCTACATTTTGGAAAATTGCATCTGAAACAGGAGTACAAGTTTTATATGGCGTAGATGCCCATGACCCAATGCAATTTGATAAAATGGGATGGAATAAAAAAATTGCCGATCAAATAATCGATCCAGGAAAGTTAAATATTGTATCACAAAATTATAATCCGATAGAAGCACGAAAAAACAATCCAATACTTCAAGAGTTATATGCAAAAGGCCAAGAACATGCAACAACATATGAAACTAATTTAGCTACACAACTGGTATCAGGAATGTTATCCGAATTTCCAGATACAACAGAAATGGATGACTTGTTGTTAGTTGAAGTAGGTAAAAAGTTTGACCAGGTAAGTACCGCAATGAAGGAAGAGGCGAAAAAAATAGAAATAAGTATAGCAGAAAAAATAGAAAAACTATCAGCAGACAAAAAACTATCACCAACTGAAATGAAATTCCAATTAGAAAGAGAAAAACAAACATTACAACATACCGAAGAAACACATGGTAATAGACAAGACGTACTAAATAGAACAAAACAAGCCTTCCAGTATTCTATTGAGATTGGTTGCAAATCTAAACAGGATGTTATAAGCACAGTTTCAAAAATTATAGAAGCAAATACCACCAAAAATGAAAGCACTAGAGAAAAAATGCTAGCAAGTATTGAAACAAAACAAAGTTCTAATGAGAAACCATTACAGCAAGACAAGCCAAAGGTTTTTGCAAAAGAAAATAATACATCATCAAATAATAATGCCTCATCAGGCAATAGATCATCTTCAAGTAATAGTTCTTCATCAGGTAATGGTGGCTTTGCTAATACTCTTTCACTTATATTTATTATTACTTTCATTCTTGGTATTCTTTTTTCACTAGGATACATATTTTATAAAAATATAATTGGTTAATAAAATTCATATATCAATTACAAATAAAAAAACTACAACCTCTGTAGCAAAATCAATCCAAGTAAAAAACGATAAAAAACTTTAAAGAACTCAGAAGATAGAGAACTTTAAAGTTTTTTAATTTGTAGCAATGACTTTCTTTTCAATATAATCCACAACAAAATACAACAGAAAAGAAATAACTCCAAGTATCACAACACTTGTAATAACTAAATTAATATTAAATACTTGTGAACCATACATAATTAAATATCCAAGTCCACTCTTAGATACCAACAATTCACCCATAATAACACCAATCAAATTCATAGAAACATTTATTTTACAAGCACTAATTATTGTAACAAGATTACTAGGCAAAACAGCCTTTGTAAATATTTGCCACTTACTAGCCTTCATCGACTTAAGCAATGTAATATATGACTTATCAGTTGAAATAAATCCATTATATATATTAATAATTGTAATAAATGCACTAATCAAAAGTGCCATAAAAATAATTGAATTAACACTAGCACCAACCCAAATAATAATCAAAGGCCCAAGCGCAACTTTAGGTAGCGAATTAAGTATCGTAAGATATGGATCAATAACTTTAGCAACCATCTTATTACTCCATAAAATAGTACCAATAACAAATCCCAACACACTAGCAATCAAAAAACTTATTAAAACTTCATAGAGTGTAACCCATATGTGTCCAAATAAACTACCAGTTTTAACCAAAGAAAATACAGTAGTAAAAACTTGACTAGGCGAAGAAGATAAAAATGTATTGATAGCCCCAACTCTAGCAAGTACCTCCCAAATAACTAAAAAAAGTACAATAATTGAAATCCTAATAATATGTACAATAACTTTTTCCCGTCTCTTACTTTTTAAATATTTTAAATGTTCGCAACTATAATTTTCCATCTAAATCCCTCCATATCTTTTCATAATAGTCATTAAACTCTAAACATTTTCTATTATGAATAGGATTCTTTTTATCTGTAAGTCTTATTTCATAAACTGTTTTAACAGTAGCCGGTCTACTAGACAATACAATGACTCTATCTGACATGCTTATTGCTTCTGCTATATCATGGGTAATAAGAATAGCCGCCTTTCCCTCAGCCTTAATTATTTTATACATATCATCAGATAAATTAAGTCTAGTTTGATAATCAAGTGCACTATAAGGTTCATCCAGTAGCAACAAAGACGGATTCGTCGCCAAAGTCCTAATTAAAGCAACTCTTTGTCGCATTCCTCCAGACAAACTATCAGGATATTTATCTATAAATTCTCCAAGTCCATATTTTTCTAAAAGTTCTTTAACTCTTCTAATATTTTCCTCATTTTTAGTGCCAGCAACTTCAAGTCCTATCAAACAATTATTAAGAATAGTAAGCCAAGGAAACAAAGAATCATTCTGTAACATATAACCTATATTTTCATTGCCCAAGAAAGTAATTTCTCCATCTGATTTATCTTCAAGATTAGTCAATATAGAAAGAATAGTGGATTTTCCACATCCAGAAGGACCAACTATAGAAAGTATTTCTTTTTTCTTAACATCAAAACTAACATCTTCAATCGCCAAAGTTTCACCTTGCTCATTATGATACATTTTTTTTAAATTTTTAACCTCCAATAAAATATCTTTCATATGCATCCCCAATCTAAAGTATTTTATGATTAAAACAAATAATTGGTATAGATATTTATAATGAATAAAAAATTATTATAATAAACAACAAAAAACAAATATTTTTCAAATCTAAACAAGTCTCAAACTAAATAGTCAAATCGCAAGTCCAATCACCTCAATAAACAGCCAAACAAATAGTCCAATCCCAAGTCAACAATCATGAAAAACCGACTTTAACTGTCAATAAACTTTACTTATAATTTTGGTTGTGATATACTCGAAGTATAATACATAATAGGGTGGGAGAATATGAAAAGATTTAAAATACTATTACTTCTAACTGCCATAACAACATTACTTTTTACTGGTTGTGGAAAAAATGAAAATGAACTAGTAATGGTAACAGAAGCAGGTTTTGCTCCATACGAATACTATAAAGATGGTAAAGTAGTTGGAGTAGATATTGATATAGCAAATGAAATTGCTAAAGAATTAGGAAAGAAATTAGTCGTAAAGGATATTGCTTTCGACTCAATCATAAATGAATTAAAATCAGGTAAAGCCGACTTTGCAGCAGCAGGTCTAAGTATTACAGAAGATAGAAAAAAACAAGTAGATTTCACTATCGAATATACTACATCTAATCAAGTTGTAGTTGTAAAAAAAGATAGTACTATAACAGATATTAATTCTCTAAATGGTAAAAGAATTGCAGTTCAACTAGGTACAGTTGCTGACTTATATGCAACAGAAAACTTTAAAGATTCAGAAATTAATCGTCAAAAGAAATTCCTAGTAGCAGCAGAAGCCGTAAAAAATAACAAAGCTGATTGTATCATCATGGATCAAGTACCAGCCGAACAATTAGTAAGTGAAAATAGTGAATTAAAAATCTTAGATGGAATCTTATTTACAGACACTTATGGTATGGCTGTAAAAAAAGGTAACACCGAATTATTAGAAAAAATTAACACAGTCCTAGAACGTTTAATGTCTGAAGGAAAAATCGAAGAGTACGTTATAAATCATAGTAAGTAAAGAGGTACAAAATGAATCTTATCAAATGGCTAATACAATTTTTTAACAACTTATCAGAAGAATTTTACCAATCAATTATTGAACAAGATCGTTATCAATTTATTTTAGAAGGTCTAGGTCGTACTGTTGTAATTGCCTTATTTGCTGTAATAATTGGTGTTGTTCTAGGAGTCTTAATTGCTCTAATTAGAAATTATCACGAAGAAACCGGTAAAGGTAAAGTCCTAAATAAACTAGCCGAACTATATGTAACAATCATCAGAGGAACACCAGCCGTTCTACAATTAATGATAATTTACTATATCATTTTTAGAACAGTAAATATAAATCCAGTCCTAGTAGGTATAATTGCCTTTGGTATAAACTCAGGTGCTTATGTATCAGAAATAATAAGATCAGGAATTAATTCTATCGATAAAGGTCAAAAAGAAGCCGCATCTTCTCTAGGCCTAACATATAGAGAAACAATGAAGTCAATAATTCTACCACAAGCCATAAGAAATGTCCTACCAGCCTTAGGTAATGAATTTATAACACTATTAAAAGAAACATCCGTAGCCGGTTATATCGGTATCGTTGACTTAGTAAAAGCAGCCGATATAATTGCCTCTGGAACATATAATTATTTCTTCCCATTAATTATCATTGCTATAATATATTTAATATTAACAATAGGTTTATCAAAACTATTAACAGTATTTGAAAAGAAGGTGTTAAATCATGCTAGAAGCTAAGAATATTGAAAAGAGTTTCGGTAAACTAAAAGTCTTAAACAAAATAAATTTAACAGTTGAAAAAGGTGAACGAGTAGTAATCATTGGACCATCAGGTTCTGGAAAAAGTACCTTTCTACGTTGTCTAAATTTATTAGAAAAACCAAATAAAGGTAAAGTAATTTATAATGGTACAGAAATAACTGATGATAATAAATTAAAAATGCGAAAAAAGATCGGTATGGTTTTTCAAAGTTTTAACTTATTTAAAAACTTAACCGTTCTACAAAATCTAACTTTAGCCCCAGTAAAAGAAAAAGTTCTTACTGAAAAAGAGGCTAATAAAAAAGCCATTGAACTACTAAAAGAAATATCTCTATATGACAAAAGAGATACTTATCCAAGTAACTTATCTGGCGGTCAACAACAACGTGTTGCTATAGCAAGGTCTCTAATGATGAACCCAGATATTATTCTTTTCGATGAACCAACATCCGCTCTAGATCCAGAAATGATCGAAGATGTTTTAAATCTAATGAAAAGAGTAGCAACCGAGGGTATGACCATGATAGTAGTAACTCATGAATTAGACTTTGCTAAAGATATAGCAACTAAAGTTCTATTTATAGATAAAGGAATAATTCTAGAAGCAGGAACACCTAATGAAATATTCAATCATCCTAAAACAGAACGGTTAAAAGAATTTTTATCAAAAATAAAATAGGTTATTCATGGAGTAATCCATTGAAATAAACGAGTTTCTCGAGATCTCGTAAAAAAAATCGTCAATAAGGAGGAGAAGAAATGGAAAAAATACATGTAACAAGTGAAATTGGACCATTAAAAAAAGTTCTATTGCATCGTCCTGGTAACGAATTATTAAATTTAACACCAGACACATTATCTAGACTTCTTTTTGATGATATTCCATATCTACCAGACGCAATTAAGGAGCATGATGAATTTGCAGATGCCTTAAGAGCAAATGGTGTAGAAGTAGTATATTTGGAAAATCTAATGGCCGACGTTCTAGACCTAAGTGATGAAATTCGTGATAAATTCATTAAACAGTTTATTTACGAAGCGGGTATTCGTACACCAAAGTACAAATATTTAGTTTTTGATTATCTAGATCAAATAACTAATAGTAAAAAATTGGTATTAAAGACAATGGAAGGTATCCAAATTAGTGATATTCCAAGAAGAAAAAGAGAAATTGAAAAATCACTAGTTGACTTAATTGAAACAGAGGATGAATTCATTGCTGAACCAATGCCAAATTTATACTTTACAAGAGACCCATTTGCAAGTGTTGGTGAAGGTATAAGTTTAAATAAAATGTATTCTGTAACTCGTAACAGAGAAACAATCTATGCTGAGTATATTTTTAAATATCATCCAGATTATAAAGATCAAGTAAAATTATATTATGATCGTTATAATCCATATCATATTGAAGGTGGTGACGTTTTAAATATCAATGATCATGTTTTAGCAATTGGTATTTCCCAACGTACTACTGCTGAAGCAATCGATCAAATTGCTAAAAATTTATTTAAAGACCCAGAATGTAAAATAGACACTATTCTAGCATTCAACATTCCAGAGAGTCGTGCCTTCATGCACCTTGACACAGTATTTACACAAGTTGATTATGACAAGTTTACATACCACCCTGGAATAATGGGAACATTACAAGTATTTGAAATTACTGAAGGTGATGATCCTAATAGTGATGAAGACTTAACAGTTACTGAAATCAATGCTCCATTAGAGGACATTCTAACAAAATATGTTGGACGTAAAGTAACACTAATTCCATGTGCAGGAGGAGACAAAGTTTCTGCTGAACGTGAACAATGGAATGATGGTAGTAACACATTATGTATTGCTCCAGGTGTAGTAGTTGTTTATGATCGTAACAACTTAACGAATGCTGTACTTCGTTCATATGGATTAAAAGTAATTGAAATTCATGGGGCAGAATTATCTCGTGGACGTGGAGGTCCAAGATGTATGAGTATGCCATTAGTAAGGGAGGACATTTAATGAATTTACATGGTAGAGATTTTCTAAAATTAATAGATTATACACCAGAAGAAATAGAATATCTAATCGATGTTGCTATTGATTTAAAAAAGAAAAAACATGCCGGTATTCCTCATGATGAACTAAGAGGAAAAAATATCGTTTTACTATTTGAAAAAGACTCAACAAGAACTCGTTGTGCTTTTGAAGTAGCAGGACTAGATTTAGGTATGGGTGTAACTTACCTAGGTCCAACAGGTTCGCAAATGGGAAAAAAAGAAACAATCGCTGATACAGCAAGAGTTTTAACAAGAATGTATGATGGTATTGAGTATCGTGGTTTCGATCAAGAAATAGTTGAAGAAATAGCACGTTATGCTACAGTACCAGTATGGAACGGACTAACTAATGAATTCCATCCAACTCAAATGTTAGCCGATTTAATGACTGTTTATGAAAACTTTGGAAAGTTAAAAGGTTTAAAACTAGTATTCCTAGGTGATGCTAGAAACAACGTTGCTAACTCTCTAATGGTTATTTGTTCAAAATTAGGTGTAAACTTTACCTGTTGTTCACCAAAAGAACTATTCCCAGCAGCTGACTTAGTAGAAACTTGTAAAGAATTTGCTAATGCCTCAGGAGCAACAATTACTTTAACTGAAGACGCTATGGAAGGTACTAAAAATGCTGATGTATTATACACAGACGTTTGGGTATCAATGGGTGAAAAAGAAGAACTTTGGGAACAAAGAATTAAACAACTTCGCCCATATCAAGTAAATAGCGAAATCATGGCTAATGCTAACTCTAACGCAATATTCCTACATTGTTTACCATCATTCCACAATACTGGTACAACAATTGGAAAACAAATTTATGAAAAATATGGCTTAAAAGAAATGGAAGTAACTGATGAAGTATTTAATTCATCAAAATCCAAAGTATTTGATCAAGCTGAAAATAGATTACATACAATAAAAGCTGTTGTTTATGCAACGATGACTGATAAAAATGAGTAAAATTGTCATTGCACTAGGAGGAAACGCTTTAGGTGCTTCTCCTAGTGAACAATTATCAAAATTAAAATCAGTTGCTAAAATAATAGTTAGTTTAATAGAAAGTGGTAATAAAGTTGTTATTACTCACGGAAATGGACCACAAGTAGGGCAAATAGTCTTAGCTATGGATTATGCAGCAAGTGGAACAGTTAAGACACCTATAATGCCTTTTCCTGAATGTGGTAGTATGAGTCAAGGTTATATTGGTTATCAATTAGAGCAAGCATTACAAAACGAATTAAACAGAAGAAAAATTGCTAAAAATTGTGTAACCGTAATAACGCAAGTTCAGGTCGATGCAAAAGATGAAGCATTCTTAAATCCAACTAAGCCAATCGGAATGTTTTATAGTAAAAAAGAAGCTATGAGACAAAAAAGAATTAATGGTTTTACTTTTGTTGAAGATGCTGGACGTGGATATAGGAGAGTAGTACCATCTCCTAAACCAATAAAAATTATTGAAGAAAAAACGATCAAATCACTTGTTGATGATGGTAATGTAGTAATTGCTTGCGGTGGTGGCGGTGTTCCTGTTATAGTTAAAAGAAACACACTTGAAGGTGTTCCAGCAGTAATTGATAAGGACAAAACAGCTGCCTTACTTGCTCGTAATATTAATGCTGATGTGCTTTTAATTTTAACTGCAGTAGATAAGGTATATTTAAATTTTAAAACATCATCAAAGATTGCTTTAACAGAAATGAACTATGCTGCTGCCTTAAAGTATATGCAAGCTGGAGAATTTGCAAAGGGAAGTATGTTACCTAAAGTTGAGGCATGTTTAGAATTTGTTAAAAATTCTTCTAAAAAAGCAATTATTAGTTCGTTAGATCATGCAAAAGAAGCGATCGAAGGAAAAACTGGTACAATAATTAAGTGGAGGTAAAAAATGGCTAAGAAAAAGTCAAAAATAATGTTATCGTCGTATACGATAATATTAATTCTAATCTTTGGATTAGGAATTTTGTCACATATTCTTCCTGATGCTCAATTTGATGGCAAAACTATTGTTAATGGAAGTGGAACAGTAGGTGCAACTTTGTCGCAAATATTAAAAGCTCCAATTTTAGGTTTTGCTGATGCAATTGATGTAGGAATATTTATTATGATCTTGGGTGGTTTACTTGCAATAATCAATAAGACAGGAGCCTTAGAAACGGGAATTAGAGTTCTAGTTCAAAAACTTAAAGGACGTGAGTTATTATTAATTCCTATTTTAATGTTTGTTTTTTCTATCTGTGGAACTACTTATGGTATGTTAGAAGAAACAGTTGGATTTTATGCTTTACTTGCAGCAACAATGTTTGCAGCCGGGATGGATCCTTTAGTTGGTTCGGCTGTCATTTTGCTCGGAGCAGGATCAGGAGTTTTAGGTTCAACAATTAACCCTTTTGCAACAGGTGTAGCTATAAGCGCTTTACCTGAAGGCATTAAAACTAATCAAGGTATTATTCTTCTTATTGCGGCTATCATTTGGCTTACAACATACGCTATATGTTGCTGGTTTGTTCTTAAATATGCCAAAAAAGTAAAAAAGGATAAAGGATCAACGTTTTTATCATTAAGAGAACAAACAGCTGCCGAAAAAAAATATGGCAAATATGCCGAAAAAGTTCAAGAAAAAGTTAAACTAACTTCTAAACAAAAAGTAACTTTATTATTGTTTGGTTTAACATTCTTAGTTATGATTATAGGTTTTATTCCTTGGGGTGAATTTGGAATTAAATTTTTTGATGGTTT
>OJAW01001195.1_pt1 | contig 15732 bp, 7 predicted proteins | sample 1589151 | NCBI WGS metagenome assembly OJAW01 (sample SAMN03283290) | human gut metagenome | biome: human-associated habitat; material: feces | host: Homo sapiens | place: Peru | collected 2012 | reverse complement strand
AATTAAAAAAATGATTATGGCGGAAATTGCCACACAATATCCAGATTTAACAGATAGTAAAGATTTGGGTCTTACAACAAGTGAAATTGATGGTGGAAGTATAAATACAACAGATAGACTTCTATCATCTATAACAATATTGGATGCAATTTATCCAATTGGTGCTGTTTACATATCTATAAATAGCACAAACCCTGGGACTTTATTTGGAGGTACACGGGAACAAATAAAAGATAAATTTTTACTGTCATGCGGTGATGAATTTGTAAATGGCATGACTGGGGGCAGTATGGTACATAATCATGGTTATAGAATTGGATATAGGCCATATTATGGTGGACTAGCCGGTAATGATACATCCGCTATACAGATTTATGATTACAAGTCTAAAAGCTGGGTATACGCACAGAAAGATACTGGAATTCCTACTGATAGTGTTACTAATGCAGGTATGCAAGCATCTAGTGCTTCTAATAAAACACCAACTAAAAGCTCTGTACATGGATATACTGAGTCAACCAGTAATATGCCTCCTTATTTGACCGTGTATATGTGGAAAAGGATTCAATGATTATAGGAGGCTGAATTTGAAAGAAATAGAATTAATCAATAAAAGAAAAAAAGAGAAAAGCATTTTTTACAGCCTAATGGTTCAATCATAGCTAAGATGTATGATGAAGATGTTCATTATATAAAGAATGGCAAATATAAAGATATTGATAATACGCTTGTTCGAAAAGGCAAATATTTTGTAAATAAAAGTAATAGTTATAAAGCAAAATTTCCTAAAAAAATAAATGATTCGCTTTTCAAAATTGAGAGTGAAGAGAATTATCTTGAAATGAAATTGAAAAGTCCACTAGCTTTGAACTGTATGCCTAAAATTAAAGCTAAACTTGGTGAGTTGATATATAATGACATTCTAGATAATATAGATTTTGAATATAAAACTCTAGCAAACAAAGTAAAGGAAACAATAGTTTTAAAAAAAGGCGCCATAGATAAACTAGAATTTGTATTAACAACAAATTTAGATTTATTTATTGAAAATAAAAATATAGTTGCTAAGAAAGAAGACGATGTTGTTTTTACCATTGAATCTCCATTCATGGTGGATTCAAATGGTTTAACGAATGAAAACATTAATTATTCTTTATCTAAATACAAAACTAATTATATGATAACTCTTCATTTGGATTATGCTTGGCTAAAATCTTCTGAAAGGAAATATCCTATATATATTGATCCAACAATATCCAATAATTCACAAAATGGTAATATATATGATACTTATATTTATCCTGGAGATACAGATGAAAATAGAAATTCACAGCCTATATTAAAAGCAGGTGTTGAAAGGGTTAATGGAAAAGATATAATAAATAGAGCATTAATCAAGTTTGATTTGCCAGAAATTTCAACTGGTAGTCAAATAATTGGCGCCTATTTAAATTTAACGAGTTATCATACCATGTTAACCCCAAATGAAAATAAATTAGTTACTATGCATAGGATCACATGTGATTGGAATGAAGAAACTGCTAATTGGAATACTATGAATGATAAATTTGATAAATGCATTGAAAGTATATTTTATGGTCCAAGGAGTTATGTTCAAAACAATGTTGTAATACCACAACATGGGTTATATGCTTGTGATATAACTAATCTTGTAAAGAAATGGTATACTAATTTGAATAATTATGGTCTTTTATTAAAATCCGCTTCAGAAACTTATGTCGATGATAATTATCCTGCATTTTATTCAAAAAGTAATACAATGTCCGGTGGGAATCCAATGCCTATTTTTCAAATTGTATATAGGAATCAAAATGGATTAGAGAATTATTTGAATTATAAAAATATTCAATTCACAAATGGTAATTGCTTTGTAAATACATTTAATGGAAACGCTACTACTATATTTGCACTTAATAATACAGTAGGTGGTTCATTTCCAGCAAGTGTTTCATTGGTATATAATTCAAATGATGTTGTTTTAAATAATACTTCCATTTTTGGAAAAGGCTACAAATTAAATCTTAATCAAACAGTGGAAAGCGTGATTATAAATGAAACAGAATATCTTTCTTATAATGATGAAGATGGAACAGTTCATTATTTTTATAAGGATAATGATAATCCAAATTTCTATTATGACGAAGACTCATTGGACTTAGTAATAGAAAAGCAAGCAGAAAAATGCATTATGTCAGACAAAACTGGTTCAAAAATGATTTTTACTAAAATAAGCAATAAATATTATTTGACAGAGGTAAGTGATGTTAACCAAAATAAACTTTTAATTGAATTAAATGATAATAAAGAAGTATTGAAAATAACTGATTCAAACGAACAAGAAATAAATTTTGTATATGGAATTAACAGAATTGATATTGTTAGTTCAAATAAAACAACCCGCTTAAATTATCAAAATAATTTGTTAAGTTCAATGGAATCTTTAGATGGTATTACCTCATTTTCATACAATGATAATCATTTGATTTCTTCAATAATAGATGTAACAGGTATTAAAATCGCTTTTGAATATTATGAAAAGGCTCCGTTTAAAATGAAGAAAGTAACTCAATATGGTTTGGATAATGAAATTGGCGATTATTTTACATTAGAATATGGATTTAATACTACTAATATAGTAGATAAAAAAGGCAAAGTTAGTAATTTAATATTTAATTCTTATGGCAATTTGATTTCTACTAATAGTTTGGATTCTAAGGAAAACATAAATAATGCATATACTTTATCAGCAATGTATGGAGACGAAACATCAAATAAAAATAGAATTTTATCGGATACCATTCCTATTAAACATGTTAAAAATTATTTATCTAATACTAGTTTTGAAGAGACAAATATAAATTTTGTAGCAGAAACATCACTGCTCATGGATATATCTTCAGAATTTTCACGAACTGGAAATAATAGTTTGAAAATTTCCTCTACTCAATTTAACAAATGTATTGAATATCAAATAAATGTACCTAAAGGGAAATTTTACACATTTTCTGGATATTTTAAAAATGAATCGAATTTAAGCATAGAACTTAACTATACAAATGCTGATGGGAATATGGTTAACTCTACAGAAAATCTTTCTTCAACTGATGACTTTTTGAGAGAAGATGTTACTATATATTATGACGAAAATGCAAATAGCGATTTAAAAATAAAAATAAACTTATTAACACCTGGTGTCAATTATCTTGATGATATACAGTTAGAGGAAGGAGAAATAGCAAATAATTATAATATAGTTGAAAACTCTGATTTTTCAAATGGACTATCTAACTGGAATTTATTTGCAGTTGATATAGAAAGTGGTGCCGAAGTAAATACAGAAGGTATTTTTAGCAAGGTTAATTTTAACGATAATAATTCTACAGCCTTAAAGATAAACATGAATCCATTATATCGTACTGTTTTGAGTAAAACATATAATATAAAAGGTAAAAAAGAGGATACTTATAATGTTTCTTTTTGGTACAAGAATAAAGGGTTAAATGGTGATGGAAATGTTGTTAGCAATTCAGTTAGTATTTATTTTAAGCCTGTTGGTAGTGATGCAAGCTATTGCATATTACCAAGTCAAGAATTTAATCCAAACAATGACATATGGCAATATTTTACTTTTCAATATACTGCCGAAGAAGATTATGAATCAATTAGTATAATATTTAATCAAGGGCGTCAAGCTAATGAATTTTATTTGACAAATATATCTTTATATAAAGATATATCAAATAATAATTATAGTTATGACAATAATGGTAATTTACTATCAATTAAAAATAAAAACAAAAATCAAAATAATATTTTTAAGTATGATAAAAATAATCAATTAATAAACTTGACCAAAACAAAAGGAGAGAATTTTAAATTTGAATATGATAATATTAAGACTGATTCAGTTATAAATGCTATTTCTTCCTCTGGAATAAATAATCAAATAAAATACGATTTAAATAACAATCCAATATTAACTAGAATATCTAAAAAAACACCTGGTCAAATAGAAACAGGAATATACAGAATTAGAGTTAAGGGTACTGAAAAATATTTGAATTTAGAAAATGGTAAAATTATTTTAAGGGATAATCAATGTAGTTATACAGAATGGTTCTTTGAAAAACTTGGAGATTATTATAAAATATCTTCATCTACTATTAATGATTATTATTTATCAGAAATGTCCAACAATCTGCTTTTTTCTAACAAATTTAGTATGTTTGCTTTAGAAGAAAATAAAAACGGTAGTTATAATATCAAATCAAATTTAAGTGGTAAATATCTGAGGTCAAGTAATAATGAATTGGAATTTTCAAATCTAGTTTTAGGTGATTATTGTTTTGAATTTTATATTGAACTTATAAATAATAAATTTATTGAAAACACTGCTACATATACGGATGATGGAAGATTTATACAAAGTATTACAGATACTAATTTCAACAAAACTTCATATGTTACTGATACTACAACCGGATTACTTACATCTGTTACAAATTCAAAAAATCAAATAACAAATTATGAATATAATTCTAAACAGCAAATTTCTTCAATTACTCAGAATAATAGGACAGTGAGTTATGAATACAATGATAAAAATTTATTAAGTGAAATATCGATTGATGATAGAAAATATAGTTTTATGTATGATAACTTTTTAAATCTTAAAAATGTTAAGATAGGAAATAATAATATTTTGGTGAATAATACTTATGGTGATGGAAATGGCAATTTGCTTAAAACAACTTATGGAAATAATAATGAAATAGTATTTGAATATGATGAGTTTAATAGAATGAAAAAAGCAATTAAAATGGATGATATTTATAATTATAAGTATGATAACAATGGTAGCGTGGCTAAAATAATATCAAATAATTATACTGAAAAATTTGGATATGATATTAATAAGAGGCTTATTGATTATAGATATAATGATTTAAAAATAAATTATGAATACAATAATGGTGATAATATAATTAAGGAAAAACATAAGTTAAATAATCATATTCATAATGTGAATTATGTATTAAATGAAGATAATTTACCAATAAGCACTAAAATTGATTCAGATGAAATTAATTATAGTTATGATGAACTTGATAGATTATCAAGTAGTAACATTAATGGTAAATTTAATACACAATATAATTATGCTTCATATGGAAAGCGTGCGTCTGCTTTACTTGAAAGCATTAAAATAAATAATGATGAATATTTATATAAATATGATGAATTAAGTAATATTACGGAAATTTATTTAAATGGTTCACTAAAGAATAAATATGCTTATGATGAACTTAATCAATTAATCTTTGAAGAAGATTATATTAATGCTCAAAAGACAACATATATTTATGACAACTTTGGGAATATTTTAACTAAAACGATGACAAACCTGTTAACTAATGGTATAATTAGTATAGATACTTATCAGTACTCCAATAATAACTGGAAAGATCAATTGTCCAATTATAATGGAGAAAGTATTATATATGATGGATTAGGCAACCCAATCAAAATAGGGAATAATATTACCATGAATTGGATTAATGGTAGAAGTTTAAATGGTTATATTGATGCCGAAAATGGAGTACAAGTAAATTATGAATATAATGCTAATGGCATTAGAACATCTAAGACAGTTAATGGTGTTAAGACAAAATACTTTTTATCAAATGAAAATATCATTTATGAACAAAGAGGAACAGATTTAATTTACTATCTATATGATTCTACAGGATTAATTGGTTTTCGTTTTAATGGAAGTACATATTATTACTTAAAAAATATTCAAAAGGATATTGTTGGCATACTTGATTCTGATTTTAATAAAATAGTTTCTTATGAATATAATGCATGGGGAAAGATATTGAGTATTAAAGATGGGTTTGGCAATCCGATAATTGATCCTTCAAATATTGGCTTAATTAACCCATTTAGATATCGTAGCTATTATTATGATTCAGAAATTAAGGCTTATTATTTAAATAGTAGGTATTATAATCCAGAATGGTGCAGATTTATTAATGCTGATGGCTTAATTGGCAATGATAAAAATGTATTAAGTTATAATATATATCTTTATACAGAAAATAACCCTGTTAATTGTTATGATTCAAATGGTGAAGCTGCAATTTCAATTGGATTGCCAGCAGTTGGACTTCTTGCAGCAGGAATTTTATTGGCCAAGGTATTAAAAGAGCCATTTGTTAGAGGATTAACTTCACTCTTTGGAATGATTTCTCAAAGTATTTCAAATGTAAAAACTCGTAGTTCAACTAAAGCAAAAAAGAAAAAACGCGATGATACAATTGGACATAATGTTTATGTTCTTAGAAATAATGCTGGAATTACAATGTATGTTGGTAGAACTACTGACCTTGATGCAACCAAAATAAGACATAAAAATAATCAGTATAGAGCAAATTTATATTTTGACCCAGTAATAAAAAATGTATCAAAAGAACAAGCTAGAGGATTAGAACAGGAATTAATTATAGAATGTGGTACTCTTATTCCTGATAAAATAAATCCGGTTCATAATCAAATAAATGGAGTATCACTTTCCAATATTAATTATCAATTTTATTGGGATTTGGCTATTACTTATTTAGATGAAAATGTTGTTTTATGTAATGATCCATCAAGAATAAAATAGAAAGGAAATGAAATTATGGGAGTATGGGGAGTAGGATTATTTCAAGATGATGTAACTTGCGATATAAAACAGGAGTATTTAAATCGACTAAGAATCGGTTATACAAATGAAGAAGCAACAGAGGAAGTAATAGATTATAATGCTGATTCTGTTGAAGATGAAGAAGAAGCTCCACTTTTTTGGTTTGCACTTGCTGATATTCAGTGGAGATATGGTAGGTTATTACCAGAAGTCAAAGAAATGGCAATGAAATATTTAAAAAGTGGTGAAGATCTTGAAAGATGGAAAGGTAATGCAAAATTATATAAAAAAAGGAAATTTGTTTTAGAAGAATTAGAAAAAAAGCTTAATTCACCAATGCCAACCGAAAGAAAAGTAAGTAAATTATATTTAAAAAAAGCGACTTGGAGACCGGGTGATTTACTTTTATATAAAATAGGAAACGGGGAAAATGCTGCTGATTCGGAAATTTATAAAAGTAGATGGTGTGGTAAGTATGTAATGATAAGAGTAATTAATGATATACGATTAAATGTAGGCTCTTTGCCACAGGACAAATATTATAATGAAATGTCTGGTGTTAAAATGTATAATTGGGTTGGAGATCATGAACCTAATTTAGATATAGTAAAAAAATTAGGATTTCTTCAATTGAGACGTTTTTCACCTTATAGTAAAACAGAAAATAGAACGTTTGACTTCACAAAAAAAGAATTAAAACAACTAGATTTCAAAGTGATAGAGCATAATCCTAAAAGCGTAGAAAACATAGAACCTGTAGATATTATTCATGTGCCATTCCAAGATACAAGATGGATTGATGAAGAAATAATTGAAGCATTAGACTATGCATTAGAAAACAATTCTTTGGTTGACGAGTGCGCTAGCAATATATAACTTTACTAATAAAAAGTTATATATGTAAGTGCACTATAATGTTTAATGCTACACATTTGACAATAGTTTAACTGCTATTGTCTTTTTTTATTATGGTTCTATATCAATAAATATTCAAGTTTTAATTGTTAAAAGTTAAAACTTATAGTATAATTTTTCTATATGAGTAAGGTGTGATAATATGTATTTAAAAGAAATTAGTGCGACTGGATTTAAATCTTTCGCTGATAAACTTACTATTTCCTTAGATGGTAAAACAACATGTATAGTTGGTCCAAATGGAAGTGGTAAAAGCAATATTGTGGATGCGGTTAGATGGGTTCTAGGTGAACAATCAGTAAAATCACTTAGAGGGGATTCTAACATGAGCGATGTAATATTTTCTGGTTCTAAAAATAGAAATGCTTTAAATGTCGCTACTGTTTCACTTACTTTTGATAATTCAGATAATTATATTAATATTCCTTATAATGAAATAACTGTTAAAAGAAGAGTCTATAGAACAGGAGAAAATGAATATTTTATAAATAATGAGAAATGTCGTCTAAAAGATATTACTGATTTATTTTTAGATAGTGGTATAGGAAAGAGTTCATTTAATATTATTTCGCAAGGAGAAGTACAAAAAATTGTATCTGAATCTAGTTATGATAGAAGAGTAATTTTTGAATCGGCTGCGGAAGTTTTAAAATATAAAAAGCGTAAAGAAGATGCATTAAAAAAATTAGATAAGACTCATACTAATTTGGAAAGAGTAAACGATATAATCGCAGAGTTAGAAATACAAGTTGAGCCTTTAAAGGAACAAAGTATAAAAGCAGAGGAATACTTAAAGATTAAAAATGAACTTAAAAATATAGAGGTTGCATTATTATCTAGTGAAATTACTACTATTAATGAGGAATATCAATTAACTAAAGAAAAAATAGAAAAATTAAACAATGAAATAATGAATTTAGGAGTTCAATCTAATAAATCTGATACTGAACTTTTGGATCTTAAAAATAATTTGTCAAAAATAGAACTTACTATTAAAGAGTTAAATAATAGACTTCTATCTTTAACTAAAGAAGAAGAAAAGATAAATGGTGAAAAGAATATATTAAAAGAAAGACAAAAATATGATGTATCTAATTCCAAAGTACATGAAAATATTTCATCATTAAAGGAAGAAAAATTAAAAAAAGAAAATATAATTCACTTAGATAAAATAGATTTAGATACACTACAAAATGAATTAGAATCTATTAAGTCTGAAATTAACAACTTGACTTTACTTAGTAATACTTCTAAAAAAGAATATCAAGATTCATTTAATGAGTATAATGAGAAAACAAGACTTTTAGCTGATATTGATCATAAGATAGGTATAATTGAAGATTATATAAATAATGGTGGTACTATAAATAATAGTATTAAATCTATACTAAATAATCCTAGATTAAGAGGTATACACCAGACTTTAGGGGCATTATTAGAAATAGATGAAAAGTATTTAAAAGCACTTGATGTATCACTTGGTGGTAGTAAACAATTTATTGTTGTAGAGAATGAAGACTCAGCTAAAGGTGCGATTAATTATTTAAAAGATAATAAATTAGGAAGAGCAACTTTTTTCCCTATTAGTGTTATAAAACCAAGAGGAGTTGATTTAGATACTTTAAATGTAGTTCGTAATATGCAGGGATTTATTTCTGTTCTTATGGATGTAGTTAAGTATGATTCAAAATACTATAATGTTGTTTCAAACCAAGTTGGTAATGTTTTGTTAGTAGATAATATTGATAATGCTAATAAAATAAGTAAGGCAATAAGCCAAAGATATAAAATAGTAACATTAGATGGTGATATAGTTCATATTGGTGGTACTATGACAGGTGGTAGCTTAAATACATCAAAATCTATTTTTGAAGAAAAACATGAATTAGAAACTTTAAGAGTTAAACGTCGTGAAATAGCTGAAGTTATTACAACTCTTGAAGAAAATATTAAAAGTTCTACTTCTAAATTAGAAGATAATAGTGAAAAAATCAGACAAAAAGAAATTGTTTTAATTCAAACACAAGAAAAATATAATACAAAGAAAAGTAGTCTTGATATTACTAATGAAGAATATAACAATATAATTAACGAACTTAGAAGTTTAGAAAATTTAGTTGATTCTTCATTATCAAAAGAAGAAGATAGAATAATGAAACTATATTATGAAACTTCAAGAGAAAAAGAAGAAGTTGTAAGAGAAATTGCAAGATCAACAAAAGAAAAAGATAAGATTTCTTCTACTATAGATAATATAGAGGCTACTAATAAGCTTAATAATACTTCACTGTATACAAAAGAAAAAGAATTAAAAACTTTAGAAATTAATATTAGTAAGATGGATGTTTTACTTGATAATTATCTTAGAATACTAAGTGAAGATTATGAAATGACTTATGAAAAAGCAAGAAGCAATTACATATTAGAGATGGATACTAAAGAAGCAAGAAGTCTTGTTAATTCATATAAAAATAGAATTAAACAAATTGGTATGGTAAATGTACAGGCAATTGAAGATTATAAAAGGGTAAGTGAACGTTATAATTTCTTGAATAGTCAAAAGGATGACTTGTTGAATGCAAAAGATACATTACTTGAAATAATTAATGAAATGGATACAGTTATGAAAGAAGAATTCTTAACTACATTTAATAAAATTGATAAAGAATTTCAGGAAGTATTTAAACAATTATTTAAGGGTGGATCTGCATCACTTAAGTTAACTAATCCAGATGATTTATTAGAAACAGGTGTAGATATAATCGCATCTCCTCCTGGCAAAAAACTAACTTCAATAAATTTATTATCAGGTGGAGAAAAAACACTTACTGCGATATGTTTAATATTTGCAATTTTAAATGTTAAACCTATACCATTCTGTTTATTTGATGAAGTAGAGGCAGCACTTGATGAAGCCAATGTAGATAACTTTGGTAAGTATTTAAATAACTACAAAGATAAAACACAGTTTTTAATCATTACACATAAAAAAAGAACTATGGAATACGCTAATACTCTTTATGGTATTACAATGCAAGAATCAGGTGTTTCTAAATTGGTTAGTGTTAAATTAGATAATATTTAATGAAATAGGTACTTAAAAGTACCTGTTTTTTTATACATTTTTTTAAAATTCGATGTATACTATACAATTATATTTGTTCATTTTGACTTACTAAAATAAACATGATAAAATTTATACGTAGATACGAACTTATGGGGTGAAATATATGGCATATATAGAATTTGATAATGTAACAAAAGAATATATAACTGGGGAAGTTAGGGTACTAGCACTTAATAATACTAGTTTTGAAATTAATAAAGGTGAATTAGTAGTAATACTAGGGCCATCTGGAGCTGGTAAAACAACTGCTTTAAATATATTAGGTGGTATGGATAATGCTACCAGTGGTAAGGTAATAATTGCTAATAAAGATATTACTAAGTACTCTAAAAAAGAACTAATTAAATATAGAAGAAGTGATATAGGTTTTGTATTTCAATTTTATAATTTAATTCAGAATTTAACTACATTAGAAAATGTTGAATTAGCAACTGAAATATGTAAGAAGCCACTTCCACCAAGAGAAATACTAGAGAAAGTTGGTCTAAAAGATAGACTTAACAATTTTCCTAGTCAATTGTCAGGTGGAGAACAACAAAGAGTATCTATTGCAAGAGCAATAGCTAAAAACCCTAAAATACTTTTGTGTGATGAACCTACTGGTGCACTTGATTACAATACAGGTAAACAAATATTGAAATTATTACAAGATACCGCACGCAAAGATAAGATGACAGTTATTATAATTACTCATAATGCCGCAATTGCTCCTATGGCAGATAAAGTAATTAAATTTAAAAATGGAACTGTTGAGGGCGTAGTGTTAAATGATAATCCAACTCCTGTTGAAAGGATAGAATGGTAATGAAGACGTTATTTAAGGAAAGTGTTGTTTCTGTTAAAAAGAATTTCAAAAGATTCTTATCTATACTTTTAATAGTACTCTTGGGAGTTGGTTTCTTTGCTGGTATTAAAGCTACTAGTCCTGACATGAAAAATACTATAGATAAGTATTATAGAGATACTAATTTTATGGATTTTAATTTAATATCAACATGGGGAATTAAAGATAACGATCTAGAAAAATTAAAAGGTAGTGGATATGATATTCAAGGAAACTATGAATTTGATGCGATTGTTAAGGGTGAGACAGAAGAGGTTATAAAAATACTTTCTTATGACAAGAATGATAAAATAAATAAAGTTGTTCTATTAGATGGTAGATTACCTAGTAAAAAAAATGAATGCTTAATTGAACAAAGTGAATATACAAAATCACATAAAATAGGAGATAAAATTACTGTAGAAGATGATAATTTAAGGGAAAAGACTTTAGATATAGTAGGAATTATAAAAAGTCCAATATTTACATCGTTAGAACGTGGCACTACAAAACTTTTGTCTGGTAAAGTAAACTTTTTTATGTATGTACCTGTAGATAATTTTGATATGGATTATTATACAAGTACTTATGTTAAACTTAATAATAATTTAAGCACATTCTCTACTAAATATGATGATATTATAGATTCTAAAACTAAATACTTTGAAAAGTTAACTGATAATATTTCAGAGGTTAGATATAACGATGAAATAGAAAAAGCAAATAACAAAATTAAAGATAGTGAAGATAAACTTAATAAGGAAAAAGAAAAATACAATAAAGAAATAGCAAAAGCCGAAGAAAAGATTAATAAAGCTAAAAAAGAATATAATAATGGAGTTCAAAAATTAAATTCTAATAAGAAAAAAGCTTATTCTGAGTTTCTAAAAAATGAGAAAACCCTAAAAGATGCTAGAGCTAAGTTAGAAAAAGAAAAAACAAAATTAAATAAGAGTAAGCAAGAATATGAAGCAACTCTTAAGACACTCAATAATAATTTAGAGGAAATTAATACAGCACTAGCTCAGATTAATGCTAACTTAGATAGTTTATATAGTACTAAATCATCTTTAGAACAATTAATTAATAATAATATAGACGTTGCTAAAAATACAGCTTTATTAGAAAACGTAAATAATAATATTAAAACATTGACTAATAAAAAGAATGAATTGACTTCCAAAAAAGAAGAAATTACTAATGCGATAGCTAAGATAAATAATGCTAAGAGTGCATTAAATGATGCAGAAGCATTGCTTTTGAAAAAAGAAAAAGAATTATCAAAAAGTGAGGATACTTTTAAAAAGACTAAAGAAGCTACTATTAAATCTCTTGATGAGGCTAAAAAAACACTTGATAATGCTTACAAAGAAATAGTTTCAAGTAGTAATAAATTAGAATCAACTAAAAAGGAAGCTAAGGCAAGGTTTGAAGATGCAGAAATACAAATTAAAAACGCTAAGCGTGAGGTTGAAGATTTAAAAAAACCCACTTGGTATATATTAGATAGACATAGTAATTTAGGCTTTTATCAATATGATCAGGATACAGAAAGAATTAAAAATGTTGGTAAACTTTTCCCACTTGTATTTTTCGTTGTTGCGATATTAATTTGTCTTACTTCTATGACACGTATGGTAGAAGAGGAAAGAGGACAAATTGGTACACTTAAAGCACTTGGGTATGATAATGTTCAAATTGCATCTAAATACGTAATATATGCGCTTTTAGCTACTATAATAGGGTCTGTTGTTGGAGTACTTATTGGATTTAAGATTTTACCGACTATTATATTTAATATGTATAGTATGATGTATAATTTAGGTAAGATAGTAATTGAATTTAATTGGTATTATGCATTAACGGGTACATTAATTGCAATATTCTGTACTGTTGCGGCTACATTATTTGCTTGTTACAGGGAATTAAAAGAATCTCCTGCATCACTTATGAGACCTAAATCTCCAAAAGCAGGTAAAAGGGTTTTACTTGAAAGAATTGGATTTATTTGGAATAAGTTATCATTTACACGTAAAGTTACAGTAAGAAATGTATTTAGATATAAAAAGAGATTTTTAATGACTATAATAGGTATTGCTGGATGTACAGGTCTTATAATTGCTGGATTTGGTTTAAGAGATTGTATTACTAGTATAGTAAGTGGTCAGTATGAAAAAGTATTTAATTATCAAGTAGAAGTTACTTTTAAACCTGATGTTACATTAGATGAGAAAAACAGTGAAGTAGAAAGAATTAAAAAGATTAATAAAGTTAAAGATACATTAATTGCTAATAAAGAATCAGTTGAAATTGAAAATAAAGATACTAATCAATCAATTCAATTAATAGTTCCATTCTCTTCACCTGATGGATTTATAACTCTTAAAAATAGAGTTAGTAAAGAAAAATATACACTTAATGATAATATAATAGTCTCAGAAAAATTATCTAAACTTCTTGATCTTAAAAAGGGTGATAAGTTAAAACTTAAAACTGATAAAGAGTATACTGCAACTATTGGCGGTATAACAGAAAATTATTTCTTGCATTACATTTATATGGATAAAGACTTATATGATAGTTCATTCTATAATACATTATTTATAAAAACAGATGATTTAACTGAGGAAGAGGAAAAAGTTCTAGCAACTGAGATAAAAAAGAATGATACTATTTCTAATATTTCATTTACATCATCTACTCGTAATGTATTTGATTCAACTATGAAAAACTTTGGATTAGTTGCAATAGTTTTAATAGTATCTGCTGGACTTCTTGCATTTGTAGTATTATATAATTTAGCAAATGTAAATATAAGTGAAAGAATAAGAGAATTAGCTACTATAAAAGTATTAGGTTTCTATGATAGAGAAGTATATAATTATGTTGGAAGAGAAACAACTATATTGACAGGTATTGGCATGTTCTTTGGTATTTTAATTGGTAAGGCTTTGACTGTATTTATATTAAAAACATGTGAATTGGATCAAATTATGTTTGGTACAACTATAAAGATTCAAAGTTATATATATTCATTACTTCTTACGGTAGTATTTACATTACTTGTTAACATAACAACATACTTTGCACTTAAAAAAGTAGATATGATAGAATCATTAAAAAGTATAGAATAATATAAGATATAGATATAGTGTCTATATCTTTTTTTAAATTCATAATATATTAATATGAGGTGGTTTATGATAAATTATGAATTATTAAAAGATGTGCTTACTATGGCTATATTAAATAGTTTAATAATTACTAGTTTAGTTCAAAGAATAAAAGAATTAGTTGCGATTAAATGTAGTAGAATATGTATAATTGTCTCGTTTATAACGTCTTTAATAATAGGTACATTATTTTCTTTAAGTTTCTCCAATTTGAAGTTTTTTCCTTCATTTCTGAATAATATTTCAAGAATGTTTTATCATCATTTGTTCTATACAAAATAACTTCATCTTTATCTTTTGTGAATAATTTAACAGCAAAATCTTCAGAATTATTATAGAACAACACTCTTACATTCTTATATAACTTTTTATTACTTGATTCGTTTATGCCGAAATATTGAGCATTATAATTGTAATTTTTTGCAAATGGAGCTTCTGAAAGTTTGTCAAACGCTTGTAAAAATTTAAAATCTTTTTTCAACATTGCATAAACAAATAATTTTTGAGAATCTTTTGCCCAATCGAATGAATCTAAAATATCACTGGTTTCATTAAACTTTTCTTTTATGCCTTTTTCAATTTCCTTTTTCAATTCTGGGGAAACTGTTCCATATTTTGTATAATAAGCATTTTCACTAACATTTGATTTTTTGAAAGATTGTTTATTTAATTCCTTAACTACTTTTGGAGTATCTCCAACAAAACGAATAGGTCCATATATAATATTATCCATCAATTCGTTCCAAACAAGTTGAAAAGTTCCCACCCAAATTCTATTTTGAGCCTTACTTTCAACAGACATTGTTGGAAGAATTTCTATTGGTTTTACAGTTTCTACGGATTCTGTTTGCTCAACTTTAACCTCAGATTGCTCAAGTTTGTTTTTTTTATCAGATGCAACAACAGGCAAACTTGCAAGAAGAACCGCTAAAACACCTAAAGCTAATAACTTTTTCATTTTTTTCTCCTTCTAGTAATTCAACTT
>OJAW01001192.1_pt1 | contig 15762 bp, 16 predicted proteins | sample 1589151 | NCBI WGS metagenome assembly OJAW01 (sample SAMN03283290) | human gut metagenome | biome: human-associated habitat; material: feces | host: Homo sapiens | place: Peru | collected 2012 | reverse complement strand
TTTTGACATATAAAAACCTCGTTTCTCTTATGTCCAAGAAACGGGGTTCATATCATAGTTACTCTACTTTTTTTGTTTTATGGGATATAGTCTTTTGGATTATGGCTTGTTACATAATGGAATCAGCACACAATAAAAGTGTATATTGCTATACACTCTTAACATCACTATGAACTATTTATTATATTAAATTATCTGGTCTATTATTATTTACTGGACTTTGATTTACTTGAGTAGCATTGTTTACGGCTACATTATTATTTACTTGTGGTGCTACTTGTGGTTCAAAGTTGTTCGTAAAGTTTAATATTTTTTGAATAAATTCACTTACCTTTTTGTTGAATGGATTTTCTTTCATTGTTGTTCCAGCAAGAACAGATACAATAAAGGCAAATTTAGTAAATAGAATTAAATAACTTATTCCAGAATCTAGGAATGTAAGTATTGTTTTTACTGGTGTTATAAATTTTGCTTGTAGATTAATAATATCAATTCTATTACTAATTGATAAGTATGAGTTAATAACTGATACGATACTTTCAATTCCTTTAAAGGCTAAGTCTATTCCGTCAGATATTAATGACCATGCTAGAGAAACTAAAGTAAGTCCAGCAAAGAAAGCAACCACACTTATCATTAGATTTTTTATCTTATCATTTAATTCACAGAATATTAGCATTAAAATTACAACTAATAGTAAAGTTTGCCATCCTGCAAATAAAGATGCTAATAAGATAATTGCGGCTAGTCCATTATTGATTTTTAATTTATTCATTTTACTCCTCCTATTCTATAATTAATTATATAGTCTAATTTGGAGTTTGACAAGACTATTTAGATATAGATGAAGAAAAAAGAAAAGATATTAATCTAAATCAATATCTTTTAAATGATATTCCCAGCCAGGTTGCCAAGAACCGGTTTTTCTCCAGTCGTTAGCATTAGCCTCTTTCCAAGAAATATGCTTTGTAATTACTTCTATGGCTAATTGAGGGGCTCTATGGGCTATAATTCCTATTGTTTTACCTTTGTAATTTTCCGTTACATATTTTAGAAATTCTCGAATTCTTTTTTCGACATCTTGTAAAGACTCGCCATTTGGAAATGGTTTTTCTATATGTTCCTCATAAATTACTTGATTCTTATCACCACCGTCTAAATCTCCATAATTGCATTCTCTAAGACGTGTATCTTCGATGGCTTTGAACTTTGGAAAGGCTAATTTTGCCGACTCTTTGGCTCTTATTAGATCAGATGTGAATAACACATCAAACTTGTATGGAGTGTTTTTTCCTAAATTAATGGCTTGTTCTTTACCTAAATCGTTTAATTCTACTTGCTTCCAACCAGAACATTTTTTGGTTGCATTATCATATGTTGTACCATGTACATAATAAATTATTTTCGTTTCCATATATGTCCTCCTAATATAATTATACTATTTATTTTTGGCATTACCTACTCTATATTTTAAAATTTTAAGTATAGTTTTGTTTGACTCTATGCTTCTATTGCACATCCTGTAATCAGAACAAACTGGCTGGACAATATAAAAATGATGTCGTTTTTTCTTCTTGACGTTAATTTCTTTGCACAGTTTCTTCTAGAATATTTAAAAGTTTAGAGTTAAAATAAGTAAAGATAGTTTATAGTTAAGAATTACTTAGTTTGGTAAAAAAATAATAGTAATATTGATAAGAAAGTGAATAGTATCAAAAGAATCATCTTTCTTAATGGTCTTTGGAAATATGACTTATAAAAATATTATGCTTGGAGGGATATTATGAATGAAACTAATTCGAAAAAAATTCTAACCTATTGTGATAATTTGGCTAAAATAAATATAGGGCCATTTGATAATTATAAAATTATTAATCCATATAGTGATAGTAATAAAGAACAAATAAAATTTATTACGACGAAATTCTATACTAAGTTTTATAACGATAGAAACAAAAGAAGATTAATACTAGGAAGCAATCCGGCTAGAAGAGCATCGGCAGTTACTGGAGTTCCGTATGAAGATGCAATTCACTTACAAAAGAAAACAGGAATAGTTATTGATAAGTTTTATGTTAATAAATCATCTTCTAATTTTCTTTACGATGTTATTGATGAGTATGGTGGGTGTGAAAAATTCTATAGTGACTTTTATATGAACTTTGTATTTCCTTTAGGAATTGCTAGAGTTGGAGAGAACGGAAATGAAGTTAACGCTAACTATTATGATATAAAACATTTTGAAGAAAGAATAGAAAAATATATAATTGAATCGATTAAAGAAATTCTACAGTTTAATATAGATACTTCAATATGTTATTGTATTGGTAATGGTAAAAATTATGAATACTTAACAAAAATAAATAGAAAATATAACTTTTTCAGAGAGATTATTCCACTTGAACATCCAAGATTTATAATGCAGTACAATTCGAAAAACAAAGACTTATATTTAAAGAAATATTTAGATGCTTTGAAACGTAAATAGAAATAATTGTTTACTAGGTTTATGGTATAGTATAAATTTTTGTTTTAGAAAACAGATAGATTTTTTGACATCTATCTGTTTTTGTTGGTATATTACTTAGCAATTATCACTCATTGAAAGTGGTATTCGATATAGGGTAGTTTTTCCATTACTATCAGTAGCATTTATTTGAAGATAAATACTATTATTTTTATAATTTATACATTTTTTAGAGTAGTTTTCGACGTTAAATTGAACATCTTTTAAGTAGTCTTCTAATCTGATTGGAGTTTTTTCTTTGTAACTGGAAGTTGCTATTTTGACTTCTGAATTATTACTTTGTTCATAAAGAAGACATTCTATTTTTTTATACTCAGTATTATCTTCGCCGCCACAGTAATTAATATTAGAGATATAAATAGATGATTTTTTATCATTATAGGCAATACTTCCAGATATTTTAAAATTAGAACAACTTGAAGTTAGAGTTTTGAATTCAAAGTTTTGACTATGCCTATAATTATTATAAATAATAAGAGAAATAAGAATAATGATAACGGCTACTAGGAGGATAATTATTTTAGTCTTATTATTTTTTGTTTTTTTAGATACTCTTCCTTCTAGAAGATCTTCTATATCTACATTGAAATCTTTACTCATTTGTTTTAAAAGGCTTACATCAGGAATATTTTTACCATTTTCCCATTTACTTACGGCTTGATATGTTACACCATATTTTTCGGCTAAGTCGGCTTGAGTTAAATTGTTACTTTTTCTTATTTCTTTGATAAGTTTTCCGATCTTTTCTTGATCCATATAGTCACTTCCTTACTACTCTTAATCAATAAATACTCTTGGGACACGATTAGAAATAGTTGATAATATTTCATAGTTAATAGTATTACATTCTTGAGCTACTTCTTCTAGAGTTATATTTTTATTGTCCCAAATATAAACATAGTCCCCTACTTTTACATTCTTAATATTAGTTACATCAATCATAAATGAATCCATACAAACAGTCCCAACCATGTTTGCGAGAGTATCTTTTACAACTACTTGGCCTTTGTTAGATAAATTACGGCGAATACCGTCAGCATAACCTATACCAACTGTGGCAATAGTCATTTTTTTAGGAGTAATGAAGGTTCTACCATAACTTATACTAGTACCTTTAGGAACTTCTTTTAAAAATAATATGTGAGACTTTAGTTTAGCAACTGGTTGTAAATCTATTTTAGTTGGCATAGTATCTGTTGGAGTATATCCATATAATAAAATACCTGGTCTTACAAGATTACATAGACTTGAGTTGACATTTAAAATGCCATTAGATGCTTCAGCATGGATATATTTTATATTTGGATAATACTCTTTTACTTTTATAACACCTTGTTCAAATATAGACATTTGAGTAGATGTGAACTCTTTATCCTTATCAGCAGTTGATAAGTGAGTATAGATACCTTCAACTAGAATATTTTTAGTTGTCTTTAAATATTTTAAGGCTTCATCTAAGTCATTGATATTAAAACCAGTTCTACCCATACCTGTTTCTAATTCTAGGTGAATGGTAAAACTCTCTTTACGTTTACTAAGTTCTTTAATAAATTTTAAGTCAGCAACACCAATTGTTACATTATGGTTTACGACATTATCAATATCCTCTAAGTATGGTTGATTTAAAACGAATATTTCATTTTTAAAGCCAAGGTCTCTTAGTTCAACGGCTTCTTTTACAATAGCAGTTGCGATTATTTTGAAGTCTTTGATAAGAGAAATATTTTTATTTAGGTAAGTTCCATAACTGTTGGCTTTCATAACATACATTATATCCTTATTAGGACCAATAAGTCTTTTTATTTCATTAACATTATGTTTAAAAGCACTAGTACTTATTTCTAAGATAGATTGTCTTTCATTCATATTTATACACCTCATGTTTATAATTATTTGTTTTATTTAATTATTATACCATTATATTTAATTTATGGGATATTTTTTCATAGAAAAAGAATGGTTTTTAAGCCATTCCTTTAGTTTTATCTTGTCTTTTTCTTTTAATTATTTTGTATATTTCCATTATTAGAACTATGGTTGTTGATACTGCAAATAGTAATAACATATGAGTTAGTGGAATACTTGTCGTTTGTAAGAAACTACTTAGATATGGTATTTCACTAAATAAAACTTGTAAAACTATGGCAGATACTATACTAAATATGATTAGAGGATTGGTCTTTAATGGAACTTTAAAAATAGATTGTTTTTCACTACGACAGTTTAGAACATGCATATTTTGCATAAATACCATTAAGGTCATTATATAGCCACGGGCAGTTTGAATTTGCATATTTAGATTATTTACTAGATACATCCAAGTTATGAAAACTATAATACCTATAGATAGACCAGATATTAATACCTCTTCTGTTAGTTCTCTATTAAATAAAGTTTCTTTAGGATTTCTAGGAGGTTCTTTCATAACATTAGACTCTGTTTTTTCAAATGATAAAGCAAAATCTTGGAGACCGTCTGTTACAATATTTAACCATAGTAATTGAATGGCAACTAGTGGCATAGGCATATCTAGAATGATTGCTAGAAGGAAGAATAAAACTTCGGCTACTCCACATGATAATAACATATAACTAACTTTACGAATATTACTGTAGGCATTTCTTCCTTCTTTAATACCTAGAACGATAGATTTAAAGTTGTCATCTAGAATTATCATAGATGAAGTTTCTTTAGCAACATCAGTACCAGATCCCATAGCAATACCAATATTGGCTGATTTTAAGGCGGGAGCATCATTTACTCCATCACCTGTTACAGCAACAAATTCGCCTTGTCTTTTTAGAGATTCAACTATTTCTAATTTATTTAATGGAGTTACTCTAGTAAATATCTTTTTGCCTTTGATGAATTTATCAAATTCTTTTTTACCTTTTTTTAAGTATTCATCTACTTCTTGACCAGTAGTTACTTCAGAATAGTCTTCAACTAGGCCAAGATCAGAAGCAATAGAATAAGCAGTTAATGGGTGATCGCCAGTTATCATAATTACTTTTATACCGGCCGTCTTACATTCTTGGATAGATGTTTTTACTTCTTCACGAATTGGATCAATAAAGGCTACTAAGCCAATAAAAGTTAAGTCTTTTAGTTCCTTTTTATCTTCGCCTGCGGCTAAGGCTATTACACGGTAACCAGCACTGGCTAGAGTTTCATTTTGTTCCTTTAGGAGATCCTTATCCAGTTTTTTATTTTTACCTTCTACTTTCATAGTAGTACAAAATTCTAAGACTTTTTCTAGGGAACCTTTTACAGTACAATAATCTTTATTGTCTTCTTTATAAAAAACAGCAGAGTATTTTTTTTCGGACTCATAATTTATACGATCAGTTATCTCGATGTCTTTAGTTTGAATATCTAGTTTTAAACCTAGAGCAAGGAAAGCAATATCGATAGAGTCCCCTATTTTTTGATATTCTTTGCCTTTTTTTTCTAGAATAGCCTCATTATTTAGGACACCTAGTTTACTTATATATTTAGCATCTTCGATATTTGCTGAGGCTTCGGGAAGGACTTTTCCAGTTGCATTGTAACCAGTTCCTTCAATATTAAAAGTACTGTTGTCTGGAAGAAGAATCTTTTTAGCAGTTTGTTCATTTACCGTAAGAGTTCCTGTTTTATCTGAGGCTATTACAGTACAACTGCCTAGACTTTCTACAGAGTTTAGTTTTTTTACAACAACATTTTTCTTACTCATACGGTTTGAACCGATAGTTAGAGCCATGGTTAGCGCTAAAGGTAGACCTTCTGGCATGGCAGATACTGATAAGGCAATTACTGATAGGAATATTTCACTACCAGCAGTTCCTTTAGCATATAGGGCTATGGTAATTATTGTGGCAATGATAATTATTAGGAAAGTTATTTGTTTAGAGAACTTTTCCATACGGATAGTTAATGGGGACTTAGTTTCTTTAGTGTTATTTACTTTGTTGGCAATTTCACCTATTTCAGTATTAATACCTGTTGCGGTTACAATACCTTTTCCTCTACCCGTTAAAACACTAGTACCAGCATAAAGCATATTTTTTCGCTCAGCTAAAATTACGTCTTTATGAATAGTTTCTTTATCTTTTTCAACACTAGTACTTTCACCAGTTAAGATAGATTCATCAATAGATAAATTATTAGTTTCTAGTAAGCGCATATCGGCACTTATTTTATCACCTGATTCTAGTAGTACTATATCACCTTTGACTAGGTCACTGGCTTCTATTTCTTTAGTTATACCCTCTCGCATTACTTTGGTTTTTACTTCTATTAGTTTTGTTAAAGCTTCAACATTCTTATTAGCCTTCCATTCTTGAAAAGTACCAAGTATTAAATCAACAGAGATGATGAAGAGAATAGCGATACCATCGACTTTTTCCTTGATTAGAAAAGAAACAATACTAGCAAATAAAAGTAGTAAAACGATAGGATCTGTTAATTCTCTAAAAACAATTTTTAGAATAGAATCATTTTTCTTTTTAGGAAGTTCATTCTTACCATACTTTTTTAATCTAGATTGAGCCTCTTTTTCAGTTAGACCTTCTTCAGTACTATTTAGTATTTGCAGCACATCTTTCCTAGTTGTACTATGCCATTTTTTTAATTCCATATAATCACCTGTTATTCTTTTACTTTATAATTACTTTTTTCGGTATCTTTCCAGATGTTACCATTTACAAATTGAGTCATAGCCATGATAAAGGCATCTTTTGTTATATCTATTCGACTGATAGAATCATGAGTTAGAGAATTTACACCACCTTTTCCTTGACCAAGTTGTTCTTTGTCATAGACTTTATCAAGGACTTCGCCAAGGCTTGTGGCAATTATTTCTTTTACATAATTAGTTGGAACAGGAAAGGCTGGACCAATTCCAACACTTTCATAACCGTTTTTGTCTTTAACAACAGCAAAATTTACAATCATCCAAGTTCCATATAAATTACAGATACCAGATTCTACGGCTAAGAAATAGTTGATGTCAAGATTATTTTCCTTAGCATATTCACGTAAGTTGTCTACTCTATTTCTAGCACCGTTATAAGTGTCCTCGTTTACGGGTTGCTCTGGGACGTTTGAAGGTACTTTTACACCTTCTATGTCAAATTCTTTAAAAAAATTATTTAGAGCGAGTTTTGCTCCTTCTATTTTTCCGGGATTTTTGGTTCCGATTAAAACTTTCATATTTTTCCTTCTTTCTTTTTCTCAATTAAATCTTTGTAGAGATAATAAGCATCATCCACTGTATTATCCCAGTTTTTATATAAATCGCGATAAGCATTTTCTTTTACTTCATTATATAATTTTTTGTTATCTAAGATTTCTATAATTTTATTAGTGTAGTCTTCAATAGAATTTTTTGATAAGTAGCCATTGACATTGTTAGTAACAGTAGCGGCAGTTGCGGTATTTTCTAGGAAGACTGTTGGTGTTTTTTGGGAAGCGGCTTCTATTTGAACAATTGAAGAAGAGTCATAAATTGAGGGGAATAACATAAGATCGGCCCTATTGTAGTAATAGGCTAATTCCTTACGATCCATTATTTTGCCACACATAATGACTTCTTTTTCTAAATCTAATTCAGATATTTTCTTTCTTAATTTATCTTCATCTTGACCGGCTCCGACAAATAACATTTTCCATTTTAGTTTTGGTTTCTTTAGTTTTAATAATTTTAGGGAATCAACTATAAAAAAGATATTTTTTAGAGTGTTGATTCTACCTACAAATAAGAAAACAAGTTCACTTTCTTTGATATTATGTTTTTCATTTATAAATTTATGGGCTTGCTTTGTATTGGTTACTGGTTCCATTTCCGTAGCATTGTTCATTACTCTTGGTAAACATTTATAGTGATATTCTTCATGAAAAATACGGGCTACTTCATTGTTAACGGCCCAACACTCATCACATTTATTAAAAATTTTTATTAGTTTGTTTGTTAATCTTGTAGCCAAATATTCTGACTTTACGGCTTTTAAAAAGTCTTGTTTAAATTGACTATGCATAGTTGCGATGCAAGGAATATTATGCTTTTTGGCATATTTTAGGCCGGTTTCTCCTAGTGTGAAAGGAGAATGAATATGAACAATATCTAACTTATATTTTTCGACCTCTTTTTTAAACTTTGGATCTAGTTTAGGAGTTGGAAGAGAATAATCTAGGAATAAGGCTTTTATAGAATTACATCTTACAACTTTATATGGAAAGACAGAGTCGTCGTATGGGGCTGAAATATAATTAGGGACAAAGACTATTACATTAGCATATTTTACTAGTCGTCTGGCATAATTATCAACAACCATACAGACACCATCATTCATAGGATAAAATGAATCATTAAAAATTCCAATCGTTAGTTTATTATTCATAATGAGCTCCTTTTACTAGGTTTATTTTTCTAGAGTTTACTTTTTTTCTGTAGTTTTTTTAGTTTCCTTTTTGATAGGCTTTTCCTTTTTTAAATTAGTAGGCATGTAAATACCTAAGAGAATGTTAAATAATTGTATGAGTTTTTCTTTTGTTTTAGACTTGGCTGGAAGTTCACGAACTAAGTTAATACAAGTAGCAATTTTCTTTAAGGTTACAGTTTCAGTGGTTGTGATGTTAGACTTTTTTAGTATTTCAAAAATTGCAGCGACAAATTCCCTTATATCTTCTTCACTGTTATCTCTTATAAATTCTTTGGTTGCGGCAGAAAAGTTTAGACTGCTTTCACTTTGGGTTGCAGGAACAAAATAACTACCAAAACATTGCCATGATGTAGCATGGTGTTGTAGGATACCTTTCATACTACTTTGGACTACAAAATAGTTTGGAGTTGAGTATAGTAACATTCCAATAATACTTACTTCAGGAGTGAATTTTTTTATTTTAGGAAGCAGTTGGTGATAACGTTTACTTGAATACTCTTTTAGGCGCATTCCTGGACCATCAAAATCATAAACTGTGACAATTCTTTTCTTTATATTATCTGTAGTTTCCATGGCTGCGGCTACGGCTAAGTTACCACCTTTTGAGTGACCACCTAAATATATTTTTTTATGTTTTTTGGCTTCTTTATTTAAGTATTCAATGGCAAGAGTTTGACTTGGAACGGGAAACTTATTAGATAAGTCAAAGTCTTCGCGCCAACCAGACATATATTCATTGGTACCTTCATAAGAAATATAAATCCAATCTTCATATTCAAAGGTTATGGCTCCGAATTGTTTTTCAGTATCGACTATTCTTGAATAGTTAGTCATTTTTATATCTTTAAAACGAAGGGTATTTTTTACATTACCAAATAGATTATGGGCATACTTATATACATTTAGTTTGCTTTTTATTTTGTCATTTGTAACGACATTGAAATAGACCTTGCTGATATTTTCAATGGTATTTGGTAGAAAACTAATTACTTCACTAAAGTTTAAGTATGATAATTCGGCTAATATTAAAGCATCAACATCATTAAAAGGAACTTCAGTAAAATCTTTATCTCCATAGTATTTACAATAATCAATAAAATTTGCCATAGTATTACTCCTTATATAAATTGTTTTTATATTCTTTACATTAAATAACTATTTTATTTACCTAATATCATTATAACATTTAGCAAAGAAAAAGATAAAGTCTTTTTACTTTACCTTTTAGTGTTTTTCACGTTTATTTTAGTTTATTACTAAATTATTATGCTTATTTGTTGCAGGAAGATGTACAAATATCTTTTTTACAATCACGCATCATACATCTTAATTTTTCTTTTAGACCTTCTAAGTCTTCATTTTCCCAATATTCTTTTGGAGTTTCATAGCCTTTAGTATCCCAAGCAGTTTCATCATCAAAGCCTACTATTTCGCCATCCTTTACCGCAATTACAGCAGGTACATAAAGTCTTTTATTACCTTCTTCATCATTTTGTAAATAATCAGATAATATTTCTACTATTTTTTGATATTCAGTAGTATTGTTTTTTCGTTCTTCTAAAACATTTAAGTAGTAGATTTTTTCTAAGTTCTTTTCCTTAGCAATTTCATTTAGATAAGGAACATAACCTGTACACCAAGGACATTCTGGGAAGCCTAAATAAACAATTCCAGTACCTTTTTCTAAAATATTGATAATTTGTTCTGGCGTACGATAAACAAAAACATTATCTAGGGCTTTGCCATCTTCTCCTTTTAACTTGTATTCTTGGGCAAACTTTTCACTATCTGTTAATTTACTGTCTTTGTTAGGTTCTTTTGTATTAGTATCTTTAGGATAAAAATAGAATATTCCTAAAATAACTATTGCGATTAAGGCAGCAATTATTAATCCATTTTTCTTCATATTATACTTCTCCTTTTTCTTTCAATTTACTCTTCAAGTATACTGGGAAAAATATAGAAATTCAATAAACTTGGAGTTGAAAAAAACTCAACAAGAGGTTGAGTTTATGGTTTAGTTATATTAATAGTACCTTTTGGATGATTGACTGGAGCATAAATAGAATATAATTTTAAAGGTTCATTGCCAATATTAGTGATATTGTGATAAGTACCGGCTGGTATTAAAACAGCATAGTTAGAATTGATTTCTTTTTTGAAAGATAACTCATTTTTGGTGGGTCCTAGTTCGACTAAGCCATGGCCTTCTTCTAATTTTATAAATTGGTCTATATTAGGATGAACTTCTAGGCCGATACTTTCACCTACTGGGATATTCATAAGAGTAAGTTGAAGATTGTTTCCTGTCCAAAGTGTTGTTCTATAGTTAGGGTTATCTTCAGTACGTTTTTCGATATTGATAGTACTAGGTGTTGGGCCTAGATCGGTTGGTATACTGTTGGTGCGATATCTAGGATCTTGGAAATTTTGGTAACCTTGTTGATAGGTATGCGGATAGCCATTTTGATACGTTGGTTGATATTTATTTGGAGATTCATTTTGATACATTTGTTGGTATTTATTTTTTGGTTCATTTTGGAAATTATAGTTTTGATTATAATAATTATCATAATCATGAGGATAATAATTCATAATACTTTTCCTTTCAATATATAGTCTATGTAAAATGGGCAAATTAGTTAAAAAAAAGAAAGAAACTAATCTTTCTTCCTTAGATTTTCTAAATATAATTCGTAGTCTTTTTCAGTAAAGCAGGAAAATATTACATTAATATTTTTAGGTAAATATTTTTCTACTGTACCAATAGCAATTTTGGCGGCTTCTTCTTTTGGATAATGATAGATGCCTGTACTTATACAAGGAAAAGCAATAGATACTTTCTCGAGGTTGTTTTTTCTACGATAATCTTCCGCTAAAAGAAGGCAATTTTGGTAACAAGAACTTAAAAGACTTGCTTCATTATTTTTTCCACCGACATAGATTGGACCAACTGTATGAATTATTTTTTTTGCTTTACAATTGTAGCCATTAGTCATTTTGGCTTCGCCAGTTTTACAACCATTTAACTTACGACACTCTTCTAGTAATTCTGGTCCTGCTTTTTTATGAATGGCTCCATCTACTCCTGAACCACCTAGTAGTGATTGTCTAGCGGCATTTACGATGATATCGACATCAAGATCGACAATATTTTCTTTAGTTACAGTTAGAGACATTATTTCTTGTCCTTGTTAGTTTTCTTTTTAGAGTTATCTTCTTTTTTTGTTTTTTCTTTAGTAGGTTTTACTTCACTTATTTTGGCCTCTTTTACTTCTGTTTTTCTTTCAGTAAGGGCTCTTTTTACATATAATCCACCTAGTAAAACTAGTAATACTCCAAATATAATATATAGCGGAATATTTCCTTTCAAGCCAGCGATTAAGTAAAATAATCCGGCTAGAAAAAATAAAACTGCACAAATAATACTTCTTTTCATAAATTTCTCCTATTCTCTATTTGTTCTATTATAACATAATAATTAATTATTTAGTAACCAATCGATTATATTTTTATGAATTATTCCATTTTGAGAAAAATCAAATTTATCCATGGATAAGACGTACTTTGGATAATTGTCTTCAATATTTTTATAGGCACCAAATTCTCTATTGATTACTGTGTCATCACTTAGAATATAGGTAACTTGAATGTATATTTTTTCATCAAATCTGGTTGCGATAAAATCTATTTCGGCATTTTCTAGTGTACCTATTTTAACATTGTATCCTCTAGCAACTAATTCGTTATAAACAATATTTTCTAAGTATGAACCTAACTGTTCTTTTTTACCTTCACTCAGAATATTTGTAAATCCTAAGTCTGTTAAATAATATTTATATTTTCCGGTTAGAATTCTTTTACCACGAATGTCATATCTTTCGGCTTTTGTTATAAGATTGGCACGAGTTATATAGTCTAGGTAATTATATAGTGTTTCTAGTGACACATTTCGTGACTCACTTAACATGTATTTTCTGAGACTTTCTGGAGAAAACATTTGAGAAGGAGTTGTTAAAATGTAAGTTACTATACGATTTAATAAGTCAATATCTTTTATATTAAACCTTTTTACAATATCTTTAATTATTATTGAATCATAAATATCATTTAAATAAGTTTTTCTTGAAATGTCATCTTTTTGCATAAATCTTTGTGGCATTCCACCCCATTTAATATAATCATTAAATGCATCTTCAATATCTCTATTATCTGTAATATTTAATAATTTACAAACTTCATCAAATGTAAATGGAGATATTTTAAAACTAACATATCTTCCTGAAATATGGGTTGCTAAATCACTAGATAATAAATCACTATTAGAACCAGTTATAAAAATAGATGTGTTCTTTGTTGCTCTTAATGAATTAACAACTTTTTCCCATTTATCAACATTTTGAATTTCATCAAAGAATATATAATATTTTTTATCATCAATTATTCTTTCTTTAACATAATTGTTTAACTTTTTAGGATCAGTATATTCCTCATAATCGTAATCTTCAAAGTTAATATAGATAATATGATTATCATCAACATTATTTTCTTTTAGCTCATCTATTATTTGTTTTAAAATAACTGATTTTCCAGAACGTCTAATACCAATTAACACTTTAATTAACTCTTGATCATAAAATGGTCTAATTAATTTTAAATATCTTTCACGAATAACCATAATCCATCTTCCTTTCTTATATATACATTATAATACTATATTTAATTTTTGTCAATTTATTACGACACAGAGTAATTTTTTTATAAAAATGTCAAATTATTACGATTATTCTTCATATATTAACTACGAAACAAACTTTTTAACGATATACAAAAAAAGAATTTCAACATTGAGCCAAAATTCTTTTGTTTTAAAGCAAACAAGACACTATTACACTTTGCCTACATTCTTACCATTCGCACCTCCTGCATTTAAGTGATTAGATAAAACAATAACATCATTACCTTTACCAAAGAAACTTTGTGCCTTTTTAGGTCTTGTGCTTTGATCTAATAGTTCATCTGAAGTTCTTGTCATTGCATTTTCTATTCCCAATTCATCTAAACGTTTTTTAATATAATTACTTATTTTTAATGTATATTCTTTTTCTAAAATTCCATTACCTGACGAACCACCATCAACACCACCATGTCCACTGTCAATTACCACCTTTTTAGCCATATTTATCACATCCTATAGTAATTTATGCAAAATATAAAAAAAGGACTATCAGAGTGTTGTTAAATTATTTATAAATTTAAACAAAAAAATGATGCAATGCACCATTATTTTCTTTGTGAAACCAATATTTGTCCTGGTAATAAATAAATTGTTTCGTTTTCCTTAACTACTTCCTGAATATTCTTTTTAAAAATATCACTTACACTATTTAGTGTATCTCCCTCAGCTGTAACATAATAACTATAACCAGATACTGGAAGCATAATTACTTGATTTGGATAAATATAATCATCTAAATTTAAACCATTAATTGCCGCTAAAAGATTTGGATTTATATTATACTTTCTACTTATACCATAAAGTGAATCTCCTTTATTAATTGTATAAGTATCAAAGTATTTTTCTTTATTTTTAGGAACTATTAAATCCATACCCTCACGTAGAGTTTCATCATAACTTAAATTATTTAAATCCACTAAAAACTCTTTATTTGTACGAAACATTTTAGCAATATCTTCAATACTATCATTTGATTTAACACGATATTTTTCAAACATTTTATCAACCCCTATAGTAAAATATGTTTGATTTTAAAAAGTGTTATTTAAAAATATAGATATAGTCATTATTAAATTTCCATTCACTATAGATCATTAATTTAATAATTTTATCTTTATTTACATAATAAAGTGTATCATCACTTATAAAGTAACATTCGTTATCATTTGAAAAAATTATATTTGATACCTTTAAAGAAGTAACATTTATCTTATTAATTGGTGTAACGTAGGTAAGTTTATTATCATTTAATTCATAATAAAAATCTATTTCTTTTTTAAATGAAACATTACCTTTATTAAGTTTATTAACACTTATTTTTTCAAATTTACTTATAGCTAAGCTGTTCTGATATATAAGCCATTATTAACTCAGTGAAAATGTAAATTAATTTTACTGCACTATTTTGCATAAAAAATAAAGTGCAAGCTTATCAAAATTGATCAAATGTTAAAAATAAGATGCGAATTTGTATGTTATGTCAAATTTTGTTGACGAAAAGTTAATATTGAGTAAAATCAAAATCCGTAAGAGGAAACCAACTTCCACTTACCAAAATTTAAAATTAACTATGGAAAAATATATTATGAAAAAATCATTATTAGCTTTAGCTGTTGTTGCTGTTGCTGCAACATCTGCAAATGCTGCTACTGTATATGATAAAGATGGTTCTTCATTAGCAGTTGGCGGTCGTGTTCAGGCTGTTGTTTATAACGGTAAAGCTGCTTCTGATGTTGGTGATGGCATTGCAGAGCACGATGCAGGTTTAGTTAACTCAGCTCGTTTAAACATCGCAGGTTCTACCAAGATCAATGATTCTGTTTCAGTATTCGCTTTCTCAGAGTGGAACATGGCTGATGGTAACAAGTCTGCAACTGGTGACAACATCAATACTCGTGAGCAGTATGTTGGTGCTGATTACGGTGATTTTGGTAAGATCTTAGGTGGTAAGACCTATGATGCTGCTAATGCTGTTTTAGCTGCAACTGACGTATTTGAGGACTTTGGTGCTCGTCAGCAGGGCTCAATCAACAATGACCGTCGTACCGGTATGTTCCGCTATGTATACGACAACA
>OJAW01001188.1_pt1 | contig 15820 bp, 14 predicted proteins | sample 1589151 | NCBI WGS metagenome assembly OJAW01 (sample SAMN03283290) | human gut metagenome | biome: human-associated habitat; material: feces | host: Homo sapiens | place: Peru | collected 2012 | reverse complement strand
AGACTGAAGGAACAAACCTGGTTACTTTAAAAGTGACTGCAAGTAATCCTAAGGATGCTTATAATGTAGCTACTTGTGTTGTCAATAACTATGATAACGTAACAGCGAATGTAATGGATGATGTAACAATCACATTATTAGATAATCCTAATATGCCAAAGAGTCCTGATGCAAATCCAGACTATATTAAGGCAGCTATGAATGGTGGTATGTTAGGTCTTGCAGCAGGTATTCTATTCTTAATTATTGCCTCTATCTTTAGAAATACTATTCTAGATAAGAGGGATGTTAGAAATATCCTTGGTATGGATTATATTGCGAAGATTCCTTTTGTAGAAGGTTATGATAAACGTAAAAAGACTGGGGCAAGTCTATTACTTAATTCTCCAGGTATGAAATCTGGATTCAGACATGCATTCCATAACATTAGAATTAAGATGGAACAGGCTCATAAAGCGAAAGATCAGTCAGTCTTTATGTTTACGAGTACTGTACCTAATGAAGGTAAAACATTAGTGTCTGTCAATAGTGCTATTTCATTGGGACAGAAGGGTTATAAAGTATGTCTTGTAGACTTAGACTTAAGAAACCCTTCAGTAGAAAAGACTATGAAGTATGCGAATATTAAACATACTTCATTAGATTTCTTAAATGATTCACTTATTTCATTAGAAGATTGTATTGTTCATATGGATGATATTGATGTTATATTTGGTAGTGATATTTCAATGGATGGTGCAACAGAATTATCAAGACCTAGACTTTCTATCTTAATTGAAGAACTTAGAAAGCATTATGATTATATTATTCTAGATGTACCACCTCTATTCATGATGCAGGATGCTTTATTAGTTGCAAAACAGGCTGATAGTGCTATTGTAGTAGTGAAACAGGATCATGCTACTGCAGCTGATATCTTAGATTCTGTAGATGAATTACATGATACTTTACCAAATGTTTTAGGTGCTGTATTGAATGGTTATAAGAACACATTCTTTACAACTGAATCATCGAGTGGTTATGGCTATGGTTATGGATACGGCTATGGCTATGGTTATGGGAAGAGGTAAGCTATGTATAAAAATGGGGTTAAAAGAATACTCGATTTCTTTATGAGTCTATGTGGCATTATTGTCTTATCTCCTTTATTTATTATCTTAAGTATCTGGATCAAAGTAGACTCTAAAGGACCTGTTCTTTTTAAACAGAAGAGAATTGGGAAGGATAAAACATATTTCTCTATCTATAAATTTAGAACTATGTATGTAGATACACCACATGATATGCCGACACACTTATTAGATGATCCTGATGCCTTTATTACAAAGGCAGGACATTTCTTAAGAAAAACATCCCTAGATGAATTACCACAGTTATTCAATATTCTTCTAGGACAGATGGCTGTCATTGGTCCTCGTCCTGCTTTATGGAATCAGGATGATCTCATTGCCTTACGTGATGAATATCATGCCAACGATGTAAGACCTGGCTTAACTGGCTGGGCACAGATTCATGGGCGTGACGAATTAGAAATTACAACAAAAGCAAAACTAGATGGCTACTATGTAGACCATCTAGGATTCTTATTAGATGTTAAGTGCTTCTTTGGCACTATCACATCTGTGCTAAAACATGAAGGAGTGGTTGAAGGTGGCACAGGATCTCTTAACAAAGACTAAAATACTGATTATCACAAATCATTCCTACATGCTGTATCAGTTCCGTAAGGAACTGATACAAGCATTAATGAAGGAACATGAAGTTGTTCTTTCAATGCCTTTTGTAGGTCATGAAGAAGACTTTAAAGCCATGGGTATCAAATGTATTGATACACCTATAGATAGAAGAGGAATGAATCCTAAAACTGATTTAAAGCTTCTTCATACGTATAAGAGACTCATGAAAGAAGAATCACCTGATTTAGTGATTACTTACTCTATTAAGCCTAATATTTATGCAGGATTAGTATGTAGAAGTATGGGTATTCCTTATTGTGCCAATGTACAAGGCTTAGGTACTGCATTCCAGTCTAAGAAGATTGCGATGTTTGTTACTATGCTTTATAAGATGGCATTAAAGAAAGCAAGAACTGTATTCTTTGAAAATGAAACAAATGCACAGGAATTCATTAATAGAAATATATTAAAACGTGATCACATTACTGTATTACATGGTGCAGGTATTAACTTAGATAAGTTCAGCTATGTACCATATCCTTCTAATGATACATTTCATTTCTTATACTTAGGAAGAATCATGAAGGAGAAGGGTATAGATGAACTATTCAGCAGTATTAGAAGACTTAAAGAAGATAATGAATCTTTTATATTAGATTTAGTAGGATTCTTTGAGGATGAATATAAAGATCAGGTAGAAGAATTAGAAAATCTTGGAATTGTGAAATTTCATGGGTTCCAGTCTGATCCTAGACCATTCTATTCTTCTTGTGATGCAATTGTATTACCTTCTTATCATGAAGGTATGAGTAATGTTTTATTAGAAGGTGCTTCTACTGGTAGACCTTTAATTACAAGTCATATTCCAGGTTGTCAGGAAGCAGTGGATGATAAGGTGACAGGATACTTAACAGAAGTTAAGAATCATGATGATTTATATGAAAAGATGAAAGATATGTTACATCTCACTTCTAGTCAAAGAGAAGAAATGGGAAAACAGGGTAGAAGTAAGATGGAACGTGAGTTTGATAAGAAACAAGTAGTAAAAGAAACAATAGATGCATTAAAGCTTTAATAAGGGGGAAAATGAATGGTACTAAGAAACTATTGGATGTTACTTATATGGTTATTAACTGTAGGACTATTTTTAAATGTAGTAATACCTAAAACATTAGTAACAGTAGAAGGTAAGAGTGAATATAGATGGGGTAAGTTTAGTGCCTTTATTTTAGTGCTCCCTTATATTATTTGGGCTGGGTTTAGAACAGACTGGTTTGGTGATACACCTGTTTATAGAATGTCTTTTTATGAGGCAGCGAATTCTTTATCAGCATTACCAGCTTATGCAGCATCACAAACAAAAGACACTGGGTTTTATGTCTTAAATAGTTTGTTTAAGATTTTTATAAGTAGTTCTAGCGTCGTTTTCTTTCTAGCAATTGCAGCTATTCAATTATTTTGGATTATGAAAACATATAGAAAATATTCATCTGATTATTGGATGAGTATTTTCTTATTTATTGGATCTGCTGATTATTTATCTTATATGCATAATGGTATGAGACAGTTTATAGCAGTATGTGGAATATTTGCATGTCTTGGATGGATTCTTAAGAAAGAATATTTTAAGACAATTATAGTTATTTTATTACTTTCAACAATACACCAAACTGCATTAATAATGATACCAATTATCTTTATTATTCAGGGTAAAGCATTTAATAAGAAAACAATGTTTTTGATTTTATTGACTTTAATAGTGTTAGTTGGGGTTAATTCATTTACTTCATTCTTGGAAAATGCATTAAAAGAAACGCAGTATAACGAAATCATGACAAATGAAATCATGCAGAATAAAACTGGTACTAATATTTTAAGAGTTATTGTATATTCTGTACCTTTATTACTATCTATTGTAGGAAAGAGATATATTTATGAGGCAAATGATCCTTTAATTAATTTATGTGTTAACTGTTCAGTTATCACAACTGCATTATACGCAATATCTGCAGTAACATCAGGAATTTATTTTGGGCGTTTACCAATTTACACATCATTAACAGGATACATTTTATTACCATGGCTTATCAATCATATGTTTGAAAAAAAATCAGCTATTTTAGTTAAACTTTTAATGTTTGGGTGTTATTTCTTATTCTTCTATTATCAGATGCATATTGCATGGGGGGTCTTATAATGAAATATCCTATAAGAGTACTACAGGTAGTGACATATATGGGACGTGGTGGTTTAGAAACGATGTTGATGAATTACTATCGTCATATAGATCATTCAAAGGTTCAGTTTGATTTTTTAACTCATAGAGAATTTGATGGTGATTATGATAAAGAAATCAAGGAATTAGGTGGAAATGTATATCATCTATCAAACCTCAATCCATTAAGTATTGATTATAAAACATCACTTAATGATTTTTTTGAAAATCATCCGAAAGTATTAAACAAACTTAAAACTTTACAAGATGTGGGACTTGGTTATATCAAAATTGGACAAAGTGCACCAACTTTATCAGGTGGAGAGGCTGCTAGAGTAAAACTAGCTAAGGAATTACAAAAGAAACCTACTGGTAAGAGTGTATTTATATTAGATGAACCTACTACTGGACTACATTCAGATGATATTAAGAAATTACTTGTTATATTACAAAGAATTGTTGATAATGGTGATACTGTTATTGTTATTGAACATAATTTAGATGTAATAAAAGTAGCAGACTATATTATAGATTTAGGGCCTGAAGGTGGTAATAAATTAGGGGGTAATATTGTTTGTACTGGTACTCCAGAAGAAGTAAGTAAGGTTAAAGAAAGTTATACAGGTCAATTTTTAGCAAAAATGTTGTAAATAAAAGTAAAATATTTGACTTTTTTGGCTATTTAGTGTAATATATAGTTATATGAAGGAAGAGGAGGAATATTATGTTATTTTTAGATAATTGTGGTGGATTAGGTACACTTGTAAAATTAATAAAACTAGTTCTTGAAAGAGGAGTTATTCTTATTGGTGTAGTTTTAGTTATTCTTATTATAATAGATTTAGCAAAAGCTATTATTTCTGGTGATGAAAAAGAAGTTAAATCTGCTCAAAAGGCTGCAATTAGAAGAGGTATTTATGCATTAGTGTTATTCTTTGTACCAACAATAGTTAACTTATTATTTGGTTTATTAGGAGATGTATTTAAGGGCTCAAATGAAGGACCTGATCAAGATCCTACTAGTTGGTTTGAATGTTGGAAAAATCCTACAGGAGGAAATTAATACAAAATTAAAGAAATATTTAAATAATATTTCTTTTTTTCATATAATTTAATATGAAAAAGAAATTTTTTTGTTTGAAAATTATTGTTATTATTATGTGCGCAATTATATGTTCAATTTTATTTATAAAAATTTTGTCTAATAAAATTGGTCCTGTTTATTTGGATATAGCAGAAAAAGAAGTAAAGAAATTGGTTATATTAGTTATTAATAATTCTATTAATGATGATGTAATTAATGAGATTGGTAATAATGAATTATTTGATATTGTAAAAAATAATAATAATAATGAAATAGTGTTAATTGATTATAATTCAATGAATGTTAATAAATATTTAGCTTTAGTTGTTAGAAAGGTTAGTAATAATCTTGATTTAATTGAGAATGGTAAATATAATTTATTATCATTTGATCTGGAAGGTTATGATAATAAGTTATTAAATAAGGGAATTATTGCTAATATTCCTTTTGGTTCATTATTGGGTTTGAATTTACTTTCTAATGTTGGTCCTAGAGTACCTGTTAAATTTAATTTAATTAAAGATGTGTCTGGTGGTATTGATACTAAAATAAATGAATATGGAATTAATAATGCATATATGGAAGTATTAGTTAAAGTTAAAGTTAATGTTAATATTAATTTGTTATTCTTAAGTAGAACTATAAATGTTGAATGTAGTGTACCTATATCTATGAAAATAATTCAGGGTAATATTCCTAATTTTTATACTGGTGGTATTAATAGTACTTTTGGTTATATAGAAAATTAAAAAATATTAAAAATAGTGTTTAAAAATCTGTTTTTTTTTAGTATAATAATATTTAGTGTTAGGGTGGTGAATTTATGCAAGAAAAATTAGAAAAATTATTAAATACAATTAATATTAATAAGGATAATTTAATTTATTATGAAAATGGTGAATTAGAGAAAGTTAAGGTTATTGATAATTTAAGATTATGGGAAGTAATTATTAAATTAGATAATAATTTACCACTTGATATATATTTAGAGTTAGAAAATAAGGTAAGAGAAACTTTTAATAAAATTGAAGTTATAAAAGTAAAAATAGATACTATTAGTAATAATCATGAAGAGTTAAATAAATATTATAATTATTTAATGGAAATAATTTCTAAGAATAATGTTAGGTATAATACTTTTTTAAATAGAGAAATTAGTTTAGATAATAATAAATTAACTATTGAAGTATATAATGATGTTGAGAAAAAGAACATTGAACAAGTAAAAAAATATTTAATAGAGAGATTTAATTTATTTGGTTATAATATTGATGATTTTATATATAAAGTAAATGAGGAAGCTGTTAAGGAATTAATTAAACAAATTGAGACTGAAAAAGAATCTGGTGTAAGTTATAATTTTAATAGTGAGTCTAAAGAAGAAGAAACTAAGGTACAGAAAAATACTTATAGACAAAAAAGAAGTACTGACATTACTAAGATTAAAGATGTTTTATATGAAGTAGATAATATTAATGTTGAGGCACAAGTATTTGGTATTGATATATTTGAAGCAAAAAGTGGATATAAAATATTTACTTTAAAAATTACTGATGGTTCTGATAGTATGTATTTAAAATTATTTACTAAAGATGAGGAAGAATTTGGAAGATTAAAAGATTTGCTTAAAAGTGGTAAATGGTATCAATTTTATGGTAAAGTTCAAATGGATAAGTTTGCTAATGAATTAGTATTTATGAGTAGATATAAGGATATTATTTTACTTGAGGATAAAGAAGTAAATGAAAGAATGGATAACGCTAAAGTTAAAAGAGTTGAATTACATGCACATACTATGATGAGTCAAATGGATGGTGTTAATGACGAAATAAAACTTGTTAAACAAGCAATTAAGTGGGGACATAGAGGTATTGCTATTACTGATCATGATGGGTGTCAAGCTTTTCCTCATGTATTTAATGAAGTAACTGGTTATAATAAAAAATTACTTGCTCCTTATAAAGATAAAATTAAGACTTTGGAAGAAGAGTTAAAGAATTGTGATGATGATAGGAAAGAAGAATTAACTAATGAGATAGCTAAGACTAAGGAAGAAATGAAGAATGCTCCAAAGTTTAAAGTATTATATGGTACAGAGTTAGAGATGAGTTCTGATAGTTTGGATTTAGTAGTTAATCCTACTGATGAATTATTACTTGGTCAAACTTATGTTGTATTTGATACTGAAACCACTGGCTTTAATGCTGGATTAAATGATCAAATGATTGAAATTGGTGCAGTTAAAATAAGAGATGGTATTGTACTTGATAGTTTTGATAGGTTAATTAACCCTGGTAGACATATTGATGCAGAAATTACTAAACTTACTGGTATTACTGATGCAATGGTTAGTGAATGTGATAATGAAGAAGTTGTTACTAAGGATTTTAAGGAATGGATAGGAAATTTACCTCTTGTTGCGCATAATGCTAGATTTGATATTTCTATGCTTAGTATGGCATATTATAAATATAATTTAGGTACATTAGATAATACTGTTGTGGATACTCTTACTATTTCACAGGTTATTAATAAGGATTTAAAGAGACATAGTTTAACTGCATTGACTAAAAATTATGGTATTGAATTTGAGGAAAATGATGAAGATACTGTTAGTGAAAAACACCACCATAGAGCAGATTATGATGCTGAATTTACTGGTTATATGTTTAATAAGATGTTAGAGCAAATAGATAAATTAGGTATTAAGACTTTTAATGAACTTGCTAATATTCCTACGGAAGAAGAAATTAATAGATTAGATAGAGAATCTCATGTTAACTTTATTGCTAGAACTAGGGTAGGATTAAAAAATATGTTTAAGATTATTAGTTATGCTAGTACTAAATATTTAGTTAAGTCCGCTAGAATTCCTAAAAAATTAATTAATGATTACAGAGAAGATTTACTTGTAGGTTCTGGATGTTATAATGGGGAAATATTTAAGTTAGCATTAACTAAGAATGAAGAAGATTTAATTAAAGCAATGGAATTTTATGATTATATTGAAGTACAAGCTCCTTCGAATTATACTCATTTAGTAGCAAGACATGATATTAATAATATGGATGAGGTAAAATTTGCTATTAGTAAGATTGTTAAATGTGCTAAGAAATGTGGTAAGTTAATTGTTGCTACAGGAGATGCTCATACTTTGAATAAGGAAGATAAAATATATCGTGAGATTATTGTTAATCAGAATGTTCCTGGTAAGGGCAGACATCCTTTGGCAAGATATTTAAATACTCCAGGGTATAATACTATACCTGATCAATATTTTAGAACAACTGATGAAATGTTAGAAGAATTTGCTTTTTTAGGAGAAGATTTAGCATATGAAATAGTAGTAGAAAATACTAATAAGTTCCCTGATATGGTCGAAGATATTGAAGTTATTATTGATACTGGTGGTATTCCATTTTCTCCAAGAATTGATAAGTCTGTTGAAACTGTTACTGACTTAGTTTATACAAAAGCATCTAGTTGGTATGGAGATCCTTTGCCATATAATATTGAGGAAAGAATTGCTAAGGAATTATATGGAGATGCTGTATATAGATGTACAAAAGATGAGATATTGAGAAAAAATCCTGATATATCTAGTGAGGAATTAGAAAGATTATCTTTTAAGGGTGTACATGATACTATATTAAAGGGTTTTGATGCTGTTAAAGATTTAATTAGAGAAGATTTAAAACTTAAGGATGATACTTTGAGTGGAGAAGATTTAGAGAAGAAAGTAAAAAAAGAACTTGGTGGAATAATTGGTGGGGGATTTGATGTTATATACTTAATTGCTCAGAAATTAGTTAAGAAATCTAATGATGATGGGTTCTTGGTTGGTAGTAGAGGATCTGTTGGTAGTTCCTTTGTTGCTACAATGATGGGAATAACAGAAGTTAATTCTTTACCTGCACATTATAGGTGTCCTAATTGTAAGCATAGTATATTTAATGATGATGATGGTAAAGCACTTGGTGCAACTTATTCTTCTGGATTTGATTTACCTGATAAGATGTGTCCTAAATGTAATACAAGAATGTTGAAAGATGGACAAGATATGCCATTTGCTACTTTCTTAGGATTTAATGCTGATAAGGTTCCTGATATAGATTTAAACTTCTCTGATTTAAACCAAGCTGCAACACATGAATATACAAAGGTATTATTTGGTGTTGATAATGTTTATAGAGCAGGTACTATTGGTACTGTTGCAGAAAAAACAGCTTTTGGATATGTTAAAGGATTTTGTGAAGATAGAAATGTTCAAATGAGAACTGCTGAAATAGAAAGACTTGCTGAAGGGTGTACTGGTGTAAAAAGAACTACTGGACAACATCCTGGTGGTATTGTTGTTATTCCGGGGTATATGGATGTATTTGATTTTACTCCATTCCAATTTCCTGCGGATGATCCTACTTCGGCATGGCGTACTACTCACTTTGATTATCATGCTATTGACCAAGATGTATTAAAACTAGATATTTTAGGTCATACTGATCCAACACAACTTAGAATGATTCAAGATATTACTGGAGATGATATTACAAAGGTACCTCTTGATGATAAAGCTACAATGGGAATATTCTTATCCCCTGAACCTCTTGGAGTGACTAGTGAACAAATAATGTGTGAAACTGGTACATTGGGTATTCCTGAATTTGGTACTGGATTTACTATAAGTATGCTTGTGGATACAAAACCTAAATCTTTTGCAGAGTTAATTAAAATATCAGGACTTTCTCATGGTACTGATGTTTGGTTAGGTAATGCACAAGAGTTAATTAGAAATGGTACAGTAGCATTTAAAGATGTTATCGGATGTCGTGATGATATAATGGTATATTTGATGTATCACGGACTTGAACCAATTAAAGCATTTAAGATAATGGAGTTTGTTCGTAAGGGTAAGGCTACAAAGGATCCTGATACTTGGAAAGGCCATGTAGAGACTATGCAAAAAGCTGGCATTGAGGAATGGTTTATAGAGTCTTGTCATAAGATTAAATACATGTTCCCTAAAGCACATGCTGCAGCATATGTTATGAGTGCTTTTAGAATTGCTTATTATAAGGTACATAAACCTATGGTATATTATGCTTCATATTTTTCAACTAGATTTGATGATTTTGATATAACTGCGATGATTAATGGTTATGAATCTATTAAAAACAAAATAATTGAAATTAATAATAAAGGTTATGATGCTACTAATAAAGAAAGTTCTGTACTTGAAACTTTAAAACTTGCATTGGAAGCTACTGCTAGAGGAGTTATTTTTGGTAATATTGATTTAATGAAAAGTGATGCTAAAAACTTTATAATTGATGATGATAATAAAACTTTAATTCCTCCATTTAGAAGCATTGATGGACTTGGAGATGTTGTTGCACAAAATATTTGTGAAGAAGCTAAGAAGAAACCATTTATTTCAGTGGAAGAATTTCAAAAAAGATGTAAAGTCAGTCAAACTTTGGTAGATAAGATGAAAGTTATGGGAATATTAAATAATATGCCTGAGACTAGTCAACTTAGTTTATTTTAGAAATTTACATAATGTAGATTTCTTTTATTTTTTCTTGCTATTTTAAAAAAAATATGATAAAATATTTTCCTGAGATTGGGGGGATATTGCATGAAGAATATAACTTATGAACAATTTTGTAAGAAATTAAATACTTTTAGTACTTTTACTGATGCTGATTTGTCTGATTTGTATGATGAATATGGTGAAGAAATTATTAATAGATATTTTGAAAGACATTCTAGTAATTTGAACGAAGAACAATTTCTTGAATTTGCAAATAAATTTTCTGCTTACTTTGATAGAATAACTAGTAAAATAGATGAAAAAGATTATACAGATGATGATATTGTTAGATATTTGTTAATTACTTCTAGCAAACTTCCATTAATGACTGTAAATGAAGAAAAATTATATGGTAGTTATTTAAAAGAAGGAGCAAATAATTTAGAAATTGTAGATAGAAATACAGTTAATAATAGTTTATATCCTGATATTAATATTGAAGAAATATTGTTATCTATAATAAACTCTAAAGATTATTCTTCTATGATTGAATTATTAAAAAATATTAAAAGTTTACCATATAAATTAAATGATGATAATATTTGTAAGGATAAAATGGTTTATATTAAAAAATATTTAAAACTATTTAGTTCTAATAAACCTAGTTATGAAGAATTTATAAATTGTTTTTCTGAATTAAACTTTGATAATAAAAAAATATATAATGATGATGAATTAAGTTATCAATTGGATTTACTTAAAAAATATATAATTGCAAAGAATAATTATAATGTAAGAAATTTAAAACTAGTTATTTCTATTGCTAAGAGATATGTTTGTAAAGGAATGAATTTTGAGGATTTAATTCAAGAAGGTAATATTGGATTACTTAGAGCTATTAACAAATATGATGTGGATAAAGGATTTAAATTTTCTACATATGCTTCTTGGTGGATAAAGCAATGTATTACTAGAGCTATTTCTGATAATAATGATGTTATTCGTAAACCAATTCATATGGTAGAAAGAATTAGTAAATATAAAAAATTTATTAGGGATTATATATTAGTTAATGGTATTGAACCAACTGATGAAGAAATAGCTGAAGGTTTAGATTTAACTATTGAACAAATTAAAGAGATTCATAAAACTGCAAATTCTTTTGTTTCTTTAGATGCTCCAATAAGTAAGGAAAATGAAGATGATAAAATGTCTGATTTTATTGCAGATCCTGGTAAATTACCAGAAGAAGAATTTTTAAGTAATGATTTATCTGAGATTTTAAAATTAGCAATGCAATCAAGTTTAACTCCAAGAGAAATGGAAGTAATTTGTAATAGATTTGGATTTTGTAATGCTGATGGTAAAGAGCATACATTAGAAGAAGTAGGTCAAATGTTTGGAGTAACTAGGGAAAGAGTAAGACAAATTGAGAGTAAATGTTTAAGAAAATTAAAACAAAGATCTAGTAGAAATGGATTAGAGGACTATAGATATTAATAGTCTTTTTTTCTTTTTCTTTCTATATCTATTTAAAAATAATGATAAAAGTGATATAATTAATGTGGTGAAGAAAAATGTTATTAAATGTTAAGAAAATAAATGTTGAAGTAGAAAATAAAAAAATATTAAATGATTTTTCTTTGGAAATTAATTCTGGAGAAATACATGCAATTATGGGTCCTAATGGAGTAGGTAAATCTACTTTATCTAGAGTTATTATGGGAGATAATAATTATAAGTTATTATCTGGTGATATTTTATTTAATAATGAATCTATATTGGGACTTAAAACTGATGAAAGAGCTAGACTTGGTATATTTCTTGCTATGCAATATCCTACAGAGATACCTGGTATATCTAATCAAGACTTTTTAAGAACTGCGATGGCACAAAATGATGATAAGAGAATTGGGTTATATGAATTCATTTTAAAATGTGAAAAAGCAAGTGAAGAATTAAAAATGAATAAGTCTTTAATTCATAGAGATCTTAATTGTGGTTTTTCTGGTGGAGAAAAGAAAAAAAATGAAGTATTACAAATTAAAATGTTAAAGCCTAAATTAATTATACTAGATGAAATAGATTCAGGATTAGATGTTGATAGTTTAAGAATTGTATCAGAAAATATTAGAGATTATAAAAAAGATAATCCTGATACTTCGATTATTATAATTACGCATCATCCAAAAATACTTGAATATTTAGTACCAGACTATGTTCATATTGTTAGTCATGGTCAAGTAATTAAAACTGGTAATAAAGATTTAGCAATAGAAATAGAGAAAAAAGGATATAATAGTTATATAAATAAGGAAAATGTTATTGATAAGGATAAGAATTATGAATAATATATTAGTGATTAATAATGAATTAAATGTAATAGATAATGAATATGTTACTTATAAAGATAATGTAATTACATTTAAAAAGAATTGTGATTATGATTTAATATATGAAAATAATGTTAATATAACTATTAATGTATTAGATAATGTATTTGTTAGGTTATTTATATATTCAGAAAATATAGATATTTTAAGTAATGTTATATATAATATATTTGATAATGGTAGAGTTTTAGTATATAAATTTTATGCTAATAATAATGTATTAGAGAATGTTACTATGAATTTAAATGGATATATGTCTAGGATTGATTATAGTTTTTCTAATATTGTAAAGGATTATGAAAAATATAATTTTGTTATTAATCATAATAATTCTAATTCTATATCTAATTTGAGTAATCGTAGTATTTGCTTAGATAATGCTAAAATTGATTATAATATTGATACAGTAGTGGATAATGGTAATGTTAATTGTAATATGAACCAAGATACTAAGGTAATTAATATGGGAGATAATAAGAGTACTATTAGACCTAATATGTATATTAGTGAAGATGATGTTGAAGCAAGACATGCTTCGGTAATTGGAACATTAAATGAAGATGAATTATTCTATTTAATGTCAAGAGGAATAGATTATAATAATTCAGTTAAATTGTTAGTTAAGGGATATATATTTTCTAATTTAGAATTAGATATGGAAAAGAGAAATAAAATTTTAAATATTATAAATAAGTATTGGAGGTGATATTTATGCATAGGGAAGACTTTCCAATTTTAAATGATAATAATAATTTAGTTTATTTTGATAATGGTGCGACTACTTTAAAACCTAAATGTGTAATAGATAGTATAGTAGATTATAATAGTAAATATACTTCGAATGCTCATAGGGGAGATTATAAGAATAGTTTGACTGTTGATAATTTATATGAAGGAACTAGAAAAAAAGTAATGCAATTTATTAATGCAAAGGAAGTAAGTGAAATAGTTTTTACTAGTGGTACAACTGATTCATTAAATAGAATTGTATTTGGATACTTTAAAAATATATTACATAAGGATGATGAAGTATTAATTACTTTATCTGAACATGCTTCAAATGTACTTCCTTGGTTTGTTTTGCAAGAAGAATTAGGTATAAAAGTTAAGTATATTCCTTTGAATGAAAATAATGAGGTTACATTAGAAAATGTTAAATCTGTAATTAATGAAAATACTAAGGTTATATCTTTAGCCCATATTACTAATGTAATTGGAGATACTAGACCAATAAAAGAAATTAGTAAGTTAGCACATGAAAATAATATTTATATGGTTGTTGATGCTGCACAAAGTGTACCTCATATTAAGGTTAATGTACAAGAATTAGATGTTGATTTTATGGCATTTTCTGCTCATAAGATGTATTCTACTACAGGAGTTGGAGTACTTTATGGTAAATTTGATTTATTGGATAAAATGAAACCTTTAACTTATGGTGGAGGAATGAATGCTATATTTACTAAGGATGGATATTATGAACTTAGAGAAATACCTACTAGATTGGAAGCAGGTACTCAAAATATTGAGGGTGTATTAGCATTAGGTAGTGTAATAGATTATTTAAATAGTATTGGGATGGATAATATATATAAATATGAACATAATTTAAGAAAGTATTTGATTGATGAACTTTCTAAATTAGATTTTATTGATTTATATAATAAGGATAATGATAGTGCAATTGTTGCTTTTAATATAAAAGGTGTATTTAGTCAAGATACTGCAGTATATTTGGATAAATATAATATATGTGTTAGAGCAGGTAATCATTGTGCTAAGATATTAAATAATGTATTTCATATTAATAATACTTGTAGAATTAGTTTAAGTTTTTATAATACAAAAGAAGAAATAGATTTACTTATTAATGTACTTAAGAATAGTAAAAATATATGGCAAGAGATATTGTAGGTGAGATAAATGGATTCAAATATGAAAAGAAGTATAATTTTAGATAATTATCAAAATCCTTTTCATAAGGATATTAGTGATGTAGAGGGATATATTAAGATTAATACAAATAATGAGAGTTGTATTGATAATTTAGATATTTATGTAAAATTAGATGGTAATAAAATAAGTGATATTAAATTTGATGGAGAGGCATGTGTTATATGTATATCTTCTACATCGATTATGATACAAAATTTAATTGGTAAAACAATTGATGAAGCAAAAGATATTATTTCTAATTATTTATCTATGATAGATGAAAAGGAATATAACTCAGATTTACTTGGAGAACTTAATGTATATAATGATACATATAAACAACCTTCAAGAAAAAAATGTGCAACTTTATCTACTTTGGGAATAGAAAAAGTAATTAAAAGTTGTAATAAATAAGAATGTATGATAAAATTATGATAAGTTAAGGAGTTGATATTATGGCAAAGTTTTGTTATAATTGTGGTAATGAGTTAGATGAAAATGCTTATATTTGTACTAAGTGTGGTGTTGTAGTTGGTGAGAATAAAAGTGATAAAGCAAGTACTAGTAATGACAACGGTGGATTTGGTTATAGTGTGTTAGGTTTTTTCTTACCTTTAGTAGGTTTAATACTTTATTTATGTTGGAAGAATGAGAAACCTAATACTGCTAAAAGTGTAGGTAAAGGAGCTTTAATTAATGTTATTGTTGGTGTAGTTCTTTATATTATTGGTATGTTTATCTTAGGAATTGTATTTAGTAATATTTTATAGTGAGGTGTGATATGAATTATTGTAGTAATTGTGGTAATAAGGTTGATAGTGAAGCTTATGTTTGCCCTAAATGTGGTGTATTATTAAAGAAGAATCAAATAAGTAATAATAATGATTCAGGTAGTATAGGATATGGAATATTAGGATTTTTCTTTCCTTTATTAGGTTTAATACTTTATTTATGTTGGAAGAATGAGAAACCTAATACTGCTAAAAG
>OJAW01001183.1_pt1 | contig 15877 bp, 14 predicted proteins | sample 1589151 | NCBI WGS metagenome assembly OJAW01 (sample SAMN03283290) | human gut metagenome | biome: human-associated habitat; material: feces | host: Homo sapiens | place: Peru | collected 2012 | reverse complement strand
AGAAAGGAAAAATCAATCTAAAGAATTAATAATTCCTTAAGATTGATTATACGTGGTTTATATGTTAACAAACCAAAAGATACATAAGTAACAATTATAACTATAATTAAGAATACCTTATTAATATTGAGTTCTCTTCCACTCAGAATCTTATAACTAACATATGTCATAAAAGCATAAACAAGTAGCATTAACCCTATAGAAATAAACATGATTTCTCCAAATATTTTATAAAGTGGTAAATATATAGTTAAATACAAGGCAATACTTAAAATGCTAGTTAGCACAGTACTAAAAAAGTGATTATTGTAATAAATGTTAAACTTATCTAATAAAAACTTATCAACTAATCCCCAAACTAAAATAGCTGATACAAATATCTTCATATGTTCCCATATACTTTCATTAACTGGAAAAAATATACTTGTAACTACATTAGGCCACCACTCATACATAAAATGAAATAAAAAACTTAATGCAAAAACACCAATAACATTAATAATTTTAATCTTTTTTAAATTCATGAATCCACCTCATACTAATATTATATTCAAGCAAGCCTTTAAAATAATAGAAATTTTTGATATAATTAACTTGTGAAAAAATATGTATGTTTTAATGAGTATAAAGCCAAAATATGTAGAAAAAATACTAAGTGGAGAAAAGAAGTATGAATACAGAAAAACACTTTTAAAGAAAGATGTAGAAAGTATACTTGTGTATTCAACCTCTCCAGTTAAAAAAGTAGTCTGTGAAATAAAACTACTTGAAGTAGTAAAAGGAACACTTGAGTATGTATACAGTAAAACTAATAAAGAAAGTGGTATTACTTTAGAAGAATTTAATAACTACTTCAAAAACAAAAGTATTGCCTATGCATACAAACTAGGAAGTATAAAAAGATTAAATTTAACACTAAAAGAAATAGGCGTTCCAACTGCGCCTCAGTCATACCAATACATAGAAAGGATAAAATTATGAAAGTAATATTTTTAGATGTAGATGGAGTACTAAACAATGATGGATATTTTGAAAGAACGAAAAATGAAAAACAAAATAGAATAGAATTAGACGACGAAAACATAAAATGCTTAAAAGAAATAATTGATTTAACAGGTGCAAAAGTAGTAGTCACTTCAACTTGGAAAGAACTTCGTATATATAACGAGTTAATTAGTTATCTAAAAAACTTTGGAATAGAAGTATATGATAAAACTGTTCACATGTCTTATAACAGGGGAGATGAAATACGTGAGTATCTATCTACTCATGAAATAGATAGCTTTATTATATTAGATGACGAAATATTTAAAGACTTTAACGAACTAATTTCACATTTAGTAAAAACAGATTTCTATAACGGTGGACTAACAGAAAAACATAAAACATTAGCCCTTAAGTTAATGAATAATTAATCTATTCATCTTGAATGAGTTAAAAAAATGTAATACAATATAAATGTAAGGAGCATTCAGTTACTGAATGTCTACCTATTTGCTTTATAGTGACATTTACCCTAGTGGGTAAGTGTCTGTTTTAATAATAACCAACATAATTGTCAGTATTATTAAAACGATAATCAATCTGTTAAGTACTTTTATTATAAATTTCCTCTTTTTCATGACTACCACCTTCTCATTTTCAACCAAGTTTCCCTGATTTACTTAAGGTTGGTACGCGCACTGCACTTTCGGCTCCATGTTAACATTATAATGTAATTAGTAAGGTAATCAGGCAATAAAACAAATGAATTTTCACCACTTTTTTAAAATTTGCAAGAATTGTAGATAACTTAAAACTTATTAACAAAAATTCCTAAAACCAGTAGAAAAAAATAAGTTTTTGATGTAAAATCATATTAGGAGGGAAATAGCATGGGAAAAATAATTGTAATTGAAGGAACTGACTGTTCAGGAAAAGAAACACAAACAAAACTCTTAAAAGAATACTTATTAAAAAATAATATGAAAGTTGCTAACTTTTGTTATCCACAATATAACACACCTACAGGAAGAATAATCGCCGGACCTCTTCTTGGAAAACCGGAGTATGGTGAGACTTGGTTTGGCGACTATGGCTCTTTAGATGGAAAGGTAGTAAGTTTATATTTTGCTGCTGACCGTAGAGAGTCACTCCCAGTCCTAAAAGAACTATTAAATAACAATGATGTTGTAATAATTGATAGATATGTATATTCAAACATGGGACATCAAGGAAGTAGACTAGATACATTTGAAGAAAGAAAAGAAATGTATAAATTCTTAGAAACTCTAGAATTTGACTTACTTGGTCTTCCACGTCCAGACTTAGTACTTTTCTTATACTTACCATACAAATATGGAATGGAAATAAAAAAGAACAGAATTGAAGCACTAGACGAAGCAGAAAAAAATGAACTTCACCAAATAAAAAGTGAAAACACTTACCTAGAACTTGCAAAACTATATAACTTTGAACAAATAAACTGTGTAAAAAATGGACTCGTTAGAACTAGGGAAGACATAAGTAAAGATGTAATATCTAAAGTAAAAAAACTAACACTAAAATAAATTAACAATAATTGGTAGATTAAAAAATAATAGAAAATAAATACTATAAATAGGTGTTTATATGAAAAAAATATTATTAATTCTATCAATTTTTTTAATGCTTATTTTTACTCCAAAACTTAATGGTATTATAGAAAACGATAAATATAAAGAATCACTTTATACATTAAATTTCACTAACTTAAACTCTAAAAAACTAAATGAAATACTTCTTGACACAGAATCTATCATTGTAGAAGTAACAGTTAACATTAAAGGTAACGAAAAAACATACAGATTCTTTTCTAGTGAAATCACTACAAACGATAAAAAAATAATTGAAAAAGTACTAAATGACATAACAAATAAAGAACTATTAACTGATATAAAACTAAACGGTATAAAAATAACTAATATTAAATTAAGAACAACTGAATATTTCTATAACATAATTAAAGAAAGAAGTAAAAAGTATGAGTAACTTAAAAAAATATAACATCTTCACTTTTGTTACAACCTTTGCAAAACTATTAATAGAAGTTTTTATTCCTTTAATACTCTATAACATGAACTTTACCATAAAAGAAATAATACTATTTTTAATTATAAAACATGCTTTATGTACAATATTTCTTCCCATAACTAAATTAGTTATAAAAAAGAAAAGTACTACTTTCCTAATGATAATAAGTAGTATACTTTTTACTTTATCATATATTTACTTAAACTTTTTAACTAAAAACATTTTTAAACTATTAATATTCACAACACTTTTAAGTATGTACTTAACATTCTACTGGGTAGGAAGACATACCTATGCTTTATCAATAATCGAAGACAAAAAAGCCACCGACAACGTAAGCATATACACAATATTCACCATTCTAGGTGGCTTATTTTCTACTTATATAGGTTCCATTTTAATAGAAAAAACCTCATACTTATTTCTATCTATAATTGTACTCTTCTTAATGCTAATAAGTATAATCCCTTTAACAAAAATAAAATCTAAAAAAGAAACAAACGAAATCAAACTAATTAACATAATAACCTCATTTCCAAAAAGAAACTACATATTCACATTTCTTGATCAACTAAGATTTGTCTTAGTAACCATTTTCCCATTATATATTTATCTTAACATTAATAAAAGTTACAAATATATTGGAATAATAAACATAGTCTCAGGTTTAGGAAGCATTATATATATTTACATACTAAAAAAACTAATGGACAAAAACAAGAGTGATTACTTATCTTCATCCCTTTTATATTTAGCCATCACTTACACTTTAAAACTACTTACAAAAAACAACAAAATATTTCTAATAATAGTATTCTTTGAAGGAATATTTAGAAGTGTAGTAGACTTAATTACTTTAAGAAACACTTATGTTTATAGTAAAAACTATACTAGACTAAACTACACTATATTTACTGAAGGAATAAATAACATTGGAAGAGTAATTATTCTAACATTATTTTATATAACTAATATATCTCTTAAAAAAATAATACTAATTTGTATATTAGGAATATTAATAAATATATTTATAAAATATGATGATGGAAAATATGGCTACAACAATGTTAAATAAAACCAAACCTATTGTTAAAAACTAACTTTTGTGGTATCATTATAACAGAATAGAGGAGTGTTATATGGCTAGTATAAATGAATTTTTAACAATTGATGTAACAAAAGGTGTAGCTAGACCTGACTGTATATTTAAAGGTAAAACTTATAGAATAACTATACTCTCTGATGTATTAGTTCGTCTTGAATACAATGAAAACGGTATATTTAATGACTATCCAACTTTATTTGCAATAAATAGAAACTTTACAGAAAAACCAAACTTTACTGTAAAAGAAGATGATAAGTTTTTGAATATAACAAATGATTACTTTATATTAGAATACTCTAAAGAAAAACCATTTGTAGCATCAAAACTAGTACCAGACTCTAATTTAAGAATAACATTAAGACAAACAGATAAAATGTGGTATGTAAACCAACCAGAAGTAAAAAACCTAAAAGGTGCAACATATAGTTTTGACTATCCAAAAAACTTTACACTATCAAAAGGACTTTACAACTTAGATGGCTTTGCATCATTCATTGATACAAGTCGTCCAGTATTTGCTAGTGATGGTTTAATTAAAAAGAATCCTAGTAATGGCCTAGATATATACGTATTTTTATATAGAAACGATTTTCAAAAAGCACTTAACAGTTATTTCACACTTACTGGATATCCTCCACTTCCTCCTAGAAATGCACTTGGAGTATGGTGGAACAAAAATGAAGACTACAATAGTAAAGATATCGAAAGTCTATTAAATAACTTCAAAAGAGAAGAAATACCACTAAGTATACTTTTACTAGGAAACAAATGGAATAAAACATCATCTACTAATTTAACACCAGCATACAATTTTAACAAAGAAAAATTTCCAAACATAATAAACTTAGCAAATGAAATACATAAGTCTAATATATCACTTGGAGTAACAATAAACACAATAGAAAACTTAAACTCTTTAGATGTAGGCTATAACACTCTAAAACAAACACTTAACATAAAAACAGAAGAAATACCAATAAATGTTTATAACACAAACATCTTAAACACTTTCTACACCGAAACACTAGAAACATTACAAAAAGAAGGCGTAGATTTGATTAGTATAGATAATTTGGAGAAAGACACTATAAAATCCTTTGCAACAATGTACTACACTTACAAGTTTTTAGATAAAAGCACATCCAAAAGAGGGTTAGTATTATCAAGAAACCCTAATATTTCTTCTCATAGATATCCTGCATTATATTCAGGTCACACTAACGTATCATGGAAAACTCTAAAATATCTTCCATACTATAACATAATTAGTTCAAACTTAGGTCTAACTTGGTGGGCTCATGACATTGGAGGTTATGAAAATGGTACAGAAGACTCTGAACTTTATACAAGATTTATTGAGCTTGCAACTTATAGTCCAATATTCAAACTATCTTCAAAAGAAGGAAGATACTACAAAAGAGAACCTTGGTTATGGGATGTAAAAACAAAAGGAATAGTAAAAGAATACACTAAAACTAGACATAGATTGATCCCATACATCTATAGTGAAGCATATAAAACTTATAAAAAAGGTCTTAATTTAATAAAACCACTATACTTTGACTACCCAGAAACTTTAGACGAACCATTATATAAAAACGAATACCACTTTGGAGAAGAATTATTTATCTCTCCAATAACTGAACAAAAAGATAAAGTAATGAATCGTGTAGTACACAGAATATTTTTACCAAATGGTATGTGGTATGACTTTAAAACTGGTAAAAAGTTTCCTGGAGGAAAAAGATATGTTACATTCTATAAAGATGAGGACTATCCAGTATATGCAAAAAGTGGTTCAATAATTCCGCTTGCTATATTAGATGAAGAAGATTTAAATAATACTAAACCTCCAAAAAAACTAGAAATACAAGTATTCCCAGGAGTAAGTAATAACTATAATTTATATGAAGATGACGGAATATCTAACCTTTACAAAGAAGGTTACTACATATTAACAAATATTGATTATAACTATAGAAAAAACAATTACACATTGATAATAAGACCAACTGAAGGTAAAACAGGTATAATTCCTGATAAAAGAGATTATTTAATAAGATTTAGAAATACAAAACGTCCTGAATATGTAAAAGTAAATGTTGGTAAATTTGAAGTAGGCTTCACTACAAGAACTGATGAAAGAGACTTTATTATAGAAATATCAGATATTCCAACAACTCAACAACTTACAATAAATTGTGGAGGAGAAGCAATAGAAATAGATGCAGTAAGACTTATTAATGAAGATATAGATCAAATAATTAGTGACTTACAAATTGAAACAAACTTAAAAGAAAAAATTGCAGACATATTATTTAGTGACGAATCAATAAGAAAGAAAAGAATATCAATAAGAAAACTGCGTGTTCATGGACTAAATAGATTATTTATTAAAATGTTCTTAAAACTACTTGAATATATAAGTGAAATTTGATATAATTATATTGGTTAGATAATTAACTGTTAAGAAATACTAATATAGTTTTCTTGCATAATTATCAACTCCTTTCTTAAACACACAAGGGCTAAAAGCTCTTTTTAATTGTTAAAATATAAAAAATACTTGAAAACAAATAAATAAATTGTTATAATACTGATATAAGTTTTATTGAAAAAGAGTAGTAATTAATTTATTCTTTTCTAGAGAGTTAGTATTAGGTGGAAACTAACAAAGAATAACTAATGAACTTGCTTTGGAAAAACATCGCTAGTAAGCGTTATAACTAAAAGTTGCATAATTAACTTTATGAATTAAGGTGGTACCGCTCCAAAAGGAGTCCTTAAATCATAAAGTTTTTATTTTTTGGAGGTAATAAATATATGAAAGAAAAAATAATAATAAACGTAATATATTTTGTAGTATCATACCTAATAATATTCTTATTATATAGTTTAGTAATAAATAGAAAAAAGAAGTCTTATAAAGATGCTACTAAGCAAATGGATATATTATACCTGGTTAATAAGTTTAAACTAAATACCAAAAAAACAAAATATAATACCCTGAAATGGATAACTAACATAATAAACCCATTAATTATATCAATTACATTTATAATAGTAACTAATATAAAATCATTTACTTTAGGTATAATGATAGGTTTCTTAGTAATGATGATGTTAATATACTCAATATATGAAATAATTGGAAGAATATTAAAAAAGAAGGAGTTTGATAAAAATGGATAACCAAATGTCTCAAGATACAAAACATAAAAAGTTAATTGAAACTCATACTAATAATATTAAAATATCAGATATGAATTTAAAAGACAAATTTACCTATTTTGAACTATCACGTTTGCAAGAGAGCAAAACACTTTTATATGAAATAACTGAGAAACCAAAATATTTCAAGAGATATGGAAGAGGTAGAATAGTAAAGGTAAGATTTGGAGTTAATATAGGAAGTGAATTTTCAGGTGATCATTTTGCAATAGTTGTGTCCAAAAATGATACAGCATTTAATCCAGTACTCCATGTTATTCCTATTTCTTCAAAAAATCACAAATCAAGTATAAACCTAGGGAATGTATTAATAATTGACGAAGAAATAGAAAAGTTAAAAGAATTATATGAGTTAGAAACCAATAAATCAAAAAAACGTAAAATAAAAGAATGTTTAAAGTATTATAGTAATAGGGATAATATTAGTTCATATGCATTAATTGAACACATGAAAACTATTAGCAAATTGTCAATAATGCCACCGATAAATGAATATGATTATATTAAAAAATTAAGAATATCAGATGAATTAATGAAACAAATAAATGAGCAAATCAAAGAAGAATTTATTTTATAAACATAAAAATGAATAAAAATACTTGACTAGAATAGAATAATAGTGTACTATATAAGTACAGGAGCAGAAATGCTTAGACAGTATCATACCTTTGGTATATACTATGACAGGTGCCGATAGGCATAAACTAAAACTAGTCAAATGACTAGTTTTTTATATTTTTTAAAAAAGAAGGAGTTTGATAAAAATGTATAATTTTGAAGAAATAGAAAAGAAATGGCAGAGTTTTTGGGAGAAAAACCATACTTTTGAAGTTAAAAATGAAGGGGCTAATCCATACTACATTCTAGTAGAGTTCCCATATCCTAGTGGAGATGGACTTCATGTTGGACATGTAAGAAGTTATACTGCACATGATGCAATGGCAAGAATGAAAAGAATGCAAGGATATAACGTATTATTTCCAATGGGATTTGATGCATTTGGAGCACCTGCAGAAGGATATGCAATTAAAACACATACTCATCCAAAAGAAATAACAAAAAAATGTATTGACCACTTTAGAAGTCAAATGAAAAGATTAGGTTTTGGTTTTGACTGGACAAGAGAAATAAGTACAACTGACCCAGAATACTATAAATGGACTCAGTGGCAATTTCTACAATTTTATAAACACAACATGGCTTACAAAGCCACAATACCTGTTAACTGGTGTCCAAACTGTAAAATAGTACTTTCAAACGAAGATGCAGCAGGCGGTGTATGTGAAAGATGTGGAAGTGCTGTAGAACAAAAAGAAAAAAGTCAGTGGATGCTAAAAATGAGTGAATATGCAGAAGACTTACTTACTGGACTAAAAGATACTCATTTTGCTGAAAAAGTAAAACTTGGACAAATAAACTGGATAGGTAAATCTACTGGTGTAGAAGTAGACATAAACATTGTAGGCGGAGGAAAATTTAGCATATTCACAACTTGTATAGAAACAATATACGGAATAACTTTCTTTGTAATCGCACCAGATGGTAAACTAATTAAAGAACTTATGCCTAGAATAGAAAATAAAGATGAAGTAAACACATACATTAAAGAAACATTAAAAAAATCAAATATGGATAGAACAGAACTAAATAAAGGAAAATCTGGTGTAGAACTAAAAGGTTTAAAAGCAATAAACCCAGTTAATGGAAAAGAAGTTCCAATATTTATTGGAGACTTTGTATTAGGTTCATATGGTACAGGTGCTGTAATGGCTGTTCCTAGTCATGACCAAAGAGACTTTGAGTATGCTACAGTTCACAATATTCCAATGATCCAAGTAATTGATGGAAGAGAAACTACTTCTTCAGCATTTGAGAAACAAGACTATTTAGGTAAGGGATGTAAACTTATAAACTCAGAAGAATTTACTGGCTTAACTGTAGAAGAAGCAAAAGAAAAAATCACTAATAAACTAGAAAATATGGGTATTGCAAGACGCGTAAACAACTATAAAATGAGAGACTGGATTTTCAGTAGACAAAGATTCTGGGGTGAACCAATTCCAATGATAAACTGTCCTAAATGTGGATGGGTTCCAATGAAAGAAGAAGATTTACCTCTTTTACTTCCTGATGTAGCAGAGTATGAGCCAACAGATACAGGAGAAAGTCCTCTTGCAAAAATAACTGACTGGGTTAACACAACATGCCCAGTATGTGGTAGTCCAGCAAAAAGAGAAACAGACACAATGCCACAATGGGCTGGAAGTTCTTGGTATTTCCTAAGATTCATGGATGCACATAACGATAAAGAATTTGCAAGCATGGAAGCAATGAAATACTGGGGTAAAGTAAACTGGTATAATGGTGGAATGGAACACACTGCAAGACACTTACTTTATGCAAGATTCTGGGTACAAATGCTATACAATTTTGGCTTAGTTCCAAATAAAGAAATGATAGACGTAAGAGTTTCACATGGTATGATACTAGGTGCTAATGGAGAAAAAATGTCTAAATCAAAAGGAAATGTAATAAATCCTGATAATGTAGTAAATGAAGTAGGAGCAGATGCTTTAAGAGTATACGAAATGTTTATAGGAGATTATCAACAAGATGCCTCATGGAGCACAGACTCATTAAAAGGCTGCAAAAGGTTCTTAGAGAAAGTATACAAGTTAGGGGCTAAACTAAATGATGAAACTACTTCAGCAAACGAAATGATTATACATAAAACAATAAAAAAAGTAACTGAAGACTTAAGTAATCTAAAATTTAACACAGCTGTATCATCTCTTATGATATTAACTAATGAATTAGATAAACAAAAAAGCATAACAAAGAATGATTATAGAACATTACTAATTTTACTTAATCCTATCGCACCACATATAACTGAAGAATTAAATGAAATGTATGCTTTAGGTAAAACAATATGTTCTTCTTCTTGGCCAAAATATGATGAAGAAAAAACCATTGACTCTACAGTAACAATAGCTGTACAAGTAAATGGTAAACTAAGAGGTTCTATGAATATACCAATAAATCTTGATAAAGAAGAAACACTAAGACTTGCAAAAGAGTTAGATAATGTTAAAAAATATTTAGAAGATACTACTATTATTAAAGAAATAATAGTACCTAATAAAATAGTAAACATAGTAGTTAAATAATAAAAGGCTTACCAAATTGGTAAGCCTTTAACTTGCAACTTTATCATGTACTTTTTCTATATTTTTTGAATAATTAACATTATTAGTAAGTCTTAAAATATAATCAATACTAACATTATAAAATTTAGCCAATTTAATTAAATCTTCAGCAGTAATAACAGAAACTTCATTTTCTATGTTACTATATTGTTGTTGAGTAACATTAAGTACTTTTGCTAAATCTTTTTGTAAATAATCCATATCTTCTCTTAAATCTCTAATTCTATATTTTCTCAACTACATTCACCGAAAGAATTATCTCATACAAATAATGCTTGTATTGACATATACAAATTAAATTTGTATAATTATTATGATAAGATCTTGACTTTGACAGCAAAAACGAGCAATCCTAGTTAATATAAGGGTTTGCTCGTTTTTTTAATGTTGTGATTTTTTAATTATTTTATGTATTTTTTAATTTTTTGTAGTTTTATATATTTTTTAGTTAAGTCTAATCCAAATTGATTACTTAAATCTGTTGTTATTTCATTTCTAGTATTAATAATATAAGTATCTGCTTTTAAATTTGTACATGTTAATTCATTTAATGAATTTATAATATTATCTATTGAATATTTTTTATTAGTTTTAACTTCTAGTAACCTTACAATAAGTAATGATACAAAACATGTTAGAAAATGAGCTTCAATGTGTTCTCTAGTCCAAACATATACAGGTCTTGATTTCAAAAGACTTTTAGTTATTTTAAAACTTTCTTCAATCTTCCATAAACCTTTATATCTATCTCTTAATTCTTTATCACTCATGTCAAGTTCACTTGTAACTATTGAATAATACCCATCATATTTTTCTAGTTCTTTAATCTTTTCTTCATTTAATGATAATATTGTTCCCTTAGGAATAAGTCCAGTTTCTTTATCAAACTTAATATTGTTTACATAATTTGCTGCTCCATAAGATGTAGCTCTTGTATACTTTCCAGGGTTAGCTATTAAATCTTTAGCTTTAAGTATTACTAATTCTCTTTCATATTTTTGCCTATCAGCATATTTCTGTGAATAATATACCATTTGTTTTTGATATACAACAGACTTGTTATTTCTTTTTCCATCTCTTTCAATTTGTATAGTTTTAGCAAATATTCTTGATTTATGTTTGAATATAATTGTTTCGTTATTTTCTACAATTGTATCAGTTATGTAATCATTTTTAAGAACATATTCTTTAAATTCTTTGTCACCACCAAGTACACTTTGACCATATATATAACCATCATGATTAACTTTATCTGAATTGTTTTTACCAGCTATAAAAACTGTGTTATCACTTGTATTAAGTCCACGATCTGCAACAACTATAGTTCTTTCTATTCCAAAATTTCTTTTTACTTTTTTTATTGCTGGTCTTAAAGTTTTCTTTTCACTTTCATTACCTGGAAATAAATTATATGCGAGTGGTAAATCACTGTTATCCATTAATAATCCCATTTGTATAATCGGATCTTTTCTGTTTTCTTTTGAAGGTCCTTTTTTTCTATAACCTTTAATTAATACATTTCCTTCTTCATCTACTAAATCTTCATCATTATATGAAATTTCAAAATAATAATTTGTACAGTCATAATAACTATTAGTAATATCTCTTTTGTATTTGTCTTTAGTCATATTCCATAACCATGTTTCTAATTCTTCTTGATATTCGCAAAAGTTATCTAAACTTCTATACAAATCTTTTAAAGAAAAATCAAACTTTTCAAAATATATATCTTTATTATCATACGTTTCTTTTTTACTGCCTGGTTTCATTATTCTTGAATAAATTAATAATTTAAAAATCTCATTTAAATCATATTCAATGTTTAAATTTTTTTGTTTATTTTTAAAGAAGTCATTTATTTTAAGTTCATCATACATACTTTTTAAGAATAGGTAACCTAAGTTATTAGGTCTAATATTTTCAGGCAATTCTTCATTTAAAGAATAATTAAAAGTATCGTTCATTTCTAAAAACAATTCTTTTTCTCTTTCAGGTGCTTTTTCATTAAAGTATTTAACTGGGTTATCATATTTTTTAATCAAGTCTTCCCAGTTTCCAATTTTCTCAACTGTAACTTGTCTTGTTTTACCATTTTTGTCCCTAAAACCACGGACATAACTTAAATATTTAATATTTGTTTTATTAGGGTTGCATCTAACATACATCTACTAATCACTCCTTACAATACAATTATATCATACATCACTACAAATCACAACACTGAAATGCAAAAAACTTGACAAAATAAAAGCCCATAGAATGGGACATTGATTTATGTTTTTAAAATTTAAGGTGTCAAACTCCGGAAATAATGCTTGTATTGACATATACAAATTAAATTTGTATAATTATTATGATAAGATAAATAATATAAATAAGGTAGTGGTTAGTATGAAAAAATTACTTTTTTCTTCATTAATTTTATTAATAATAATAACACTTTATATAACAAACAATAATAATACAAATAAAATATCAGAATTAATAGATAACAATATGCTAGCATTTACAATAGATGGAGAAAATTCATCATCTATGCCTAAAAAAGGTAGTGGATATAAAGTAAAAAGTATAACATGTAAAAATAACTCTAATGTTGTATGGGATAATGATAACTGGGAAATAGAAGTAATTAAATTAGAAAGTGAAGATACATGTGTAATAGATTTTACTACTGAAACTAATTTTGAATATACCTATACTGGTAGTGTCCAAACATTTACTGCACCAACAAGCGGAGAATACACTTTAGAAGTTTGGGGAGCACAAGGAGGATATGCAAATGAAACTTATACAGGAGGTTATGGTGGATACTCAACTGGTACAATTAATCTTGATAAAGATGAAACACTTTATATTTATGTAGGCGGAACAGGTGAGAGTAATTGTAATGCTACCAACTGCGCTGGAGGTTATAACGGTGGTGGACAAGGTGGTGCATTTTCTGACAATATAAACTATGTTGCTGGAGGTGGAGGTGCTACTCATATCTCCAAAACAAACGCTTTATTAAAAGATTTATCCGATAAAAAAGGTACTTATAGTGATAGTACTAAAACATATGATTCAACTGACATAATTATAGTTGCAGGAGGCGGAGGAGCAGGGTACTACCACACTAACGGAGCAGATTTTTCAAGCAATGGTGGCTCAGGCGGAGGATACCTTGGTAATGATGGAGCAACAGTTGGAAATTATAATAACCCAGGTGGAGGCGGTTCACAAACCGCTGGAGGTGCAAAAGGTACAAGAGGAGACACAAAAAGTGGATTTGGTTATGGTGGAAGTGGAACGTATGGTTCATCAAACGACTCAACAGTTTCTTCAGGTGGCGGTGGAGGCTTCTTTGGAGGAGGAACATCTGCTCATAGTTCACCTGGTGGAGGAAGTGGATTTATTGGAAATCCTAACCTTACTAACAAAGTAATGTATTGCTATAATTGTAAGAGTAGTGATGAAGAACAAATTAAAACAGTAAGCACAACTTCAACTAGTGAAACTCCAACAAGTAATTATGCTAAAATAGGTAATGGTTATGCTAAAATAACTAAATCAATAGAAAGTGTTGCTTCTTCTGTTAAAGTAATAACTAATGAACCAGAGGCATTAGATAGTACTAATAAAACAACCGTTGAAAACGGAACAATTATATTTTATATGGATGAAAACTCAAAACTTATAAGTGGCTCTAGATGTACATATAAAGTAGAAGATAATAAAATAATAATAAATAATGTTAATCAAAAAATAACATGTAACTTTAATTTTTCAGTAGGTAAAACTTTGTATGCAAAAATTTTAGCAGATAAAACAACTAGACCTGGAGAAAGATCAAACTTTAGTGTAGTAGTAACTTCTGATAATACAAAGACACTTTATACTGGTACAGAAGATAATAAAACTGTATATTATTTTGCAGGTAATGCTTTAGATAACTGGGTAAAGTTTGGAGGATTTTACTGGAGAATAATAAGAACAAATGCTGATGGTAGTATAAGACTACTATATAATGGAACAAATACAACTGTCACAGATGCTTATATAGGAACATCCGCTTTTAATAGTGTTTCTACTGACCCAATGTATGTAGGCTACAAATATGGAACAAGTGGAACACTTGCAAGTAATAGAACAAATACTAATAATAGTACAATAAAAGGAATAATAGATACATGGTACGAAACTAATTTAAATAGTTATACAACATATTTAAGTAATGATGCGGTATATTGTAATGATAGAAGTATAACAAGTGGTTCTTATAGTCTAAATGCAGCATTTGATTATTCTGCTGCAACTAGATTACAAACCAACAAAGCACCAACATATAATTGTGATGACACAAATGATGCGTTTAGTGTAAACAATACAAATGCAAAACTAGATTATCCAATAGGTTTAATGACAGCAGATGAAGTTGCTTTTGCAGGAGGTGTACATATGTCTTCTGATTCAACAACCACATACTACTATTACAATAGTGCAAATGGTAGTTCAACTGGTACATATAATTGGTATCTTATGACACCTATGTTATGGAAACCATCTAGCCCTTATGTATGGTATGTAGCATATTATTATGGAAAATTGGGTGGGAGTTCAGTAGCTAATGAAGATACTCTTTCTTTTAGACCAGTAATAAATCTTAAGGCAACTGTTCTACTAAATAGTGGAGACGGAACAAGTTCAAATCCTTATACAGTAAAACTTCAATAATTTAAAAGGAGGTAAAAAAATGTCAAACACTACTTGCAGTACCACTACTACTTGTCAAAGCTATAAAAGATGTGGAAGTGGATACTTAATCGTTTTAGTAATTTACATCTTACTTGCTATCATCCTAGGATCTTATGTAAGAATATAAAAATAATTATAAAATAACTATAGCTAGCTATTATAGATATAATTTATTATATCTTAGACTAAACAATTTAACTTTTTTAAAAAGATTACTCTCTAGTGATGTATTTACACCAACTAAAAGTAATCTTTTTATTTTATCTATTAATAATTTATTTTTTCTTATACTTAGGGATTATATGCAAATGAAAATGTTTTACATCTTGTGCAATTCCATTGTTTTGTACTAAAGTATATCCATCAGCATTATATTCTTTAACTAATAATTTAGCAATTTTTTTAGTTCCATCAATGACACTATTAAAATCATCCTCACTAATCGTTTCAAAATCTAAAGTATGCTTCTTAGGAATAACTAAAGTATGTCCCGTACTTACTGGATTAATATCTAAAAAAGCAAAAATTTTCTCATCCTCATAAA
>OJAW01001181.1_pt1 | contig 15883 bp, 19 predicted proteins | sample 1589151 | NCBI WGS metagenome assembly OJAW01 (sample SAMN03283290) | human gut metagenome | biome: human-associated habitat; material: feces | host: Homo sapiens | place: Peru | collected 2012 | reverse complement strand
ATTATGATTATAGCATAAAAAAATAGATTTTAAAATCTATTTTTCTTTAGCTAGTACTGTTATATTTTTAGTACATGTACATTTATTATTTGCACAAGCTTTTTTTACATAACCATCAGGACAATACTTAGTTTTTGTATTAGCAGGTATAGTAGTTTCATCATAACAAACAAATCTTAAACCATTTTCTAATATTTTATATTTTGATTTACCACATACTTCACTTGGCTTTTTAACATCTTTGTCATCAACTTGTGCACAAATATATACTTCTTTTCCTTTAACTGAATTATCAATTCCAGTTATCATAACATTGCCTTTGAGTCTTTCTTTGCATAATTCTAATGTTTCTGCTTCAGAATAAGTTTTACCTGTCTTATCTTTTACACCAATAGTAATATCTAAGTATGCACAGTATCTTTTACCATCTTTAATAAAAGATCTTGATGCTCCAGCTTTACAAATATTAGCACTACTCTTTTGAACTTCTAGAATACATTGTTTTTCATTTTTAGGATTCTTTGATGAACCATCAGGACATACATATGATTTTGATGCAGTATATTCAACTGTTTCTGTTTTACTACATTTATCACCTATTAAATCATAACCACTTTCGCAGTAATAAGTAACATCATTTTTACCAGTTTCTCCAATTTTTTTCCAAACCGCAGTTATTGTTATATCACTTTTTATAATAACTTTATCATATATAGGATTATCATTTTCATCTTTCCAGCCCAAGAATTCATATCCTTCTTTTTCAGGATTATTTGGTAAAGATAAAGTTTCTCCCTCAAGTAGTATTATATTATCAATACTAGTACCATTTAAAGTATTAAATGTTACTGTAACTGTTTTAGCATCAACATTTATAAAATGAGCTTTTAAAGTTACACTTTTAACTACTTTATATGGGCTTTCAACTAAAGTATCATCTAGATACCACCCTTTAAATACATATCCATCTTTTTTAGCGTCTTCTAGATTTATTTCTACATTTTCTTTTACTTTAACACTCTTTATTTCCGTTCCACCATCTGTATCAAATGTAACCGTATATTTTTTATCACTAGTAAATAAATATACTCCTATACCTATAAGAGCTAAAACCACTACCGAAATTATAATAATTAATAAATTTTTCTTTTTCATATATCCTCCTATAAAAAATTATAACATTACTTTAAATATTTTTCAATTTCTTCTACACTATTTACAACAGTATATAAAAGTGTTGGGTCGCAATCATCAAATTTTTCTTTAAATGGTTTATTTAATGCTAAAAGCATCTCATCAAAGAAATGATTTATATTAAAAACAATAACTTTTTTATTATTTTCACCTAATTTTTTGCATTGAATAGCTGATGCAAGTTCAGCATTAGTTCCAAAACTTCCCGGAAGTATAATCGTCATATCACCATAATCAACTAAAGTTCTTAATTGTTCCATTGGATCATTTACTTCAATTAACTCACTATCTACTTTTCTTAAAACTCCTGAATAATTTACTGGAAATACAGATATTATATGTCCATTATTCTTTTTATATATATTATATATTTCTCCCATCATTCCTAAATCAGAAGAACCAAATACTAAAGTATGATTATGTTTACATAGCATTTCGCCTAATTTTCTAGTTTCTTCTAAATATATTTCATCTACATGTGGAGAACAACTACAACCTACAAATATTTTCATAAATCACCACACTAAAATTATATCATAATTAATTATAGTTTAAACAAAAAAATTGCTATTCTAGTTTTTCTTTACATTTAGGATTTCTACATAGTTTATAACATAAAAACGACTTTTTAGTAAGTCGTTTTACTTTTTACTTGAAAAACTCAAGCTTAATATCAATATGGTGCCGAATAACTGAATTGAACAGTTCTCTAATGCTTACCATGCATTCGTTTTGCCACTAAACTAAATCGGCAGAAAGATTTATTTTTTTAATAAATCTCTTATTTCAGTAAGTAATTTTTCTTCACTAGAAGGTTCTACTTTCTTTTCAACTTTTTCTTCTTCTTTAAACTCATTTATGATTTTAACAAATATAAATATACAGAAGGATACAATTAAAAAGTTAATGATATTTTGTAAGAAACTACCATATTTTACTACTGCATTACCTATTTTAAATGTAAGATTTTGAAAATCAATTCCACCAATTATAATACCAATAAGTGGCATTAGTATATCTTCTACCATAGAAGTTACAATCTTACCAAATGCACTCCCCATAATAAATCCTACAGCTAAATCTACTACATTACCTCTTTTTATAAATGTTTTAAATTCATTTATAAATCCTTTTGCTTTTTCCATTTCTTTTTTTCTATCAATCTTTTTCATAACTTACCTCTTTTTAATTATATATTTACTAGTGTTTTTAGTCAATACATGTTATAATTATTCTAGGAGGATTTATGATAGAGATAGACAAAAAAGTATTTAGAGGTAATGATATCAGAGGTAAAGTTAATATTGATATAACTGATGAATTTGCATATGTTATAGGTCTTGCCTTTGGTAGTTATATAAAAGAAAATAATAGAAGTAAGTGTGTTGTTGGACATGATAATCGTCCATCTAGCCCTTCTCTTTGTAAAAATTTAATTAAAGGTATTACAGAAACTGGTGTTGATGTATTATCACTTGGTTTAGTAACTAGCCCTATGTTTTATTTTGCAGGAATGAAAAATAATATAGATTCTGGAGTTATGGTAACTGCAAGTCACAATCCATCTAGTGATAATGGCTTTAAAATAATTTTTAAAGATTATAATAATGCTTGTGGTAATGAAATTAATGAATTCTATGAATTTGTTCATGCAGGTAATTTTTCATATGGTGAAGGTAAAGTAACTGATATTGATATTAGAAAAGATTATTTAGATAAAATTAAATCATCTATTAACTTAGGCGATAGAAAGCTTAGAATTGCTGTAGATTGTGGTAATGCTGCTACTACTGTTATAGCTAAAGATGTATTTAGCATGTTCCCATTTGAAACACATTATTTATTTATAGAAAGTGATGGCACATTCCCTAATCATCATCCAGATCCACAAGTTGAAGAAAACTTAGAATATTTAAAAAAATATGTAGTTGATAATAAACTTGATATTGGACTTGCTTTTGATGGAGATGGAGATAGAATTGGTATTGTAGATGAAAATGGCAAACATGTAGTAGCTGATAAAAATATGATTATTATTGCTAGAGATATTATAAAAAATTTAGATGATAAGAGATTCTTATTTGATGTAAAATGTTCTAAAGCTGTTGAAGACGAAGTTAACAAATTAGGTGGCATTCCTGTTTTATATAAAAATGGTAGTGCTTATATTAAGAAAAAAGTTAGAACAGATAACATTAAATTTGGTGGAGAATTTTCTGGTCACTTCTTCTTTAATGATAGATACTTAGGATATGATGATGGTATTTATGGTGGACTTAGATTAGTTGAAATATTAAGTAAAACTGATAAAAAATATAGTGAATTATTAGATGGGGCTCCATTCTACTATAATACTCCAGAAATTAAATTGGAAGCTAATGATGATATAAAATGGAAGCTTGTAGATAAAGTAAAAGAATACGCTATTGGTAAAAATTATAATATTAATGATATTGATGGTGTTAGAGTTACTTTTGATGATGGATGGGCACTTGTTAGAGCTAGTAACACTGGGCCTAATCTTACAACTAGATTTGAAGCTACAACTTTAGAAAGATTAGAAGAAATTAAAAATGAATTTTTAAATGTAATAGAAAAAAGTAGATAAATATTATGATTTATCTACTTTTTATATTTATATAATTTAGCTGGCTTAGTACCTTCGAATATTTTTTCTTTATCAGTTAAAGTTAACATATAAAGTACTTTTCTTCTAAAGTTTCTTCTATCTAATTTTTTATTTAAAATAATTTCATATGTTTTTTGAAGTTCTGGAATTGTAAAATAATTTGGAAATAATGATTTTAATATTGATGTATTAAGTACTAATTCTTTTAATTTTTCTCTTGCACTAAAAAGTATTTCATTATGATCATAAGCAAGTGTTGGAGTTTCATTAAGTAAGAACCATTTAGCATCTTTATTGGTTAATGTATTTAATTTATTTGCTGATATAACACCAATATAGTTAAGTGCTACCATTCTAAATATTGGTGAACGATCTACCTTACCAAAGACATTATTAAAGTATAATGTTACATCTTCTATACCAGTTTTTTCTTTTATTTCACGATACATTCCCTCTTCAACATCTTCATTATTATATAATGCACCACCTACTAAAGCCCACATGTCTTTATAAGGTTCATTTTTCCTTTTTATAAGTAAAACTTTTACATTTCCCTTTTCTACTGTAAAGATAGTGGAAATAACATGTATACCTTGATTTTTATATAATTTATTTTTTATATCCATATAAATACCTCATAAGCATTATATCACAAATGTTTACAAATATAAATTAACTGATATAATTATACTAGGTGATAATATGAAAAAAGAAAAGATTATTTTTATAGTTTTAATAGTATTATTTTCATTATTATTTATATACTCTACTTTTAATATCATTAAATGGTTTATTGATTCAAGTAAAACAAATAAACAGATAAAGGAAATACAAAATAATGTTACTGTAAATGAAGTAGTTGATAATGAAAATACAGAAATAATTGAAGGAAATGAAGAAGTTAGTAAATCTAATCCTTATTGGGATTTTATAAAATTAAATATGATAGATGTTGATTTTAGTGAACTAATGAGTACTAATAAAGATACTATAGGTTGGATACAAGTAAACGGCACTAATGTAAATTATCCATTTGTTCAAACAAAAGATAATTCTTATTACTTAAATCATTCATATGACTATAGTAAAAATGAATCTGGTTGGGTATTTTTAGATTATCGAAATAATATAAATAATCTTGATAAAAACACAATTATATATGCTCATGGCAGAAATGATAGAACTATGTTTGGTTCTCTTAGATTTATACTAAATAATGGATGGATTAATAATAAAAATAATTTTGTAATAAAAATTTCTACGGAAAAAGAAAACAGCATGTGGCAAATAGTTAGTGCTTATCATATTCCTGTTACAAGTGATTATTTAATAACTAATTTTACTGATAATAATGATTTTATGGAATTTGCAAATATGATAATTGATAGAAGTATGTATGATTTTGATACTAAAATAAATGAAAATGATTATTTACTTACTCTATCTACTTGTTATAATAAGACTGATAGAATGGTAATTCATGCTAAATTAATTAAAAAAGAAACTAAATAATAGTTTCTTTTTTTATCTATGGCGTCCCCGATAGGAATCGAACCTACGACCTAGCGCTTAGGAGGCACTCGCTCTATCCTACTGAGCTACGAGGACTTATGTAGGTTTACATAATCATAAACCTCATTCCAATTATATACTCTTTTTAAATTTGTTTCAATATCTTTATTATTAATTGAATTAAATAGTAATGTATCTATACCTATATTACTTAAATTAGTACAATGTTTAATAGAATCATCTATAAGTAAATCTATATTATTTTCTACACATAATTCAGCTTTTTTACCAGCTCCTGTAATTATTTTATTATATTTTATATTATAACTATCAAGTAAATTTTTAGTCATATTATCAACATCTTTAATAAATCTTTCACTTCTTGCAGTTATAAAATATATTTCATTATCACGATATAATTCATTAATTACTTTTACAGCATCTTCTTTTAATTTAGCATGTGCAATTACATCATATAAATAATTATCATAAAATAGAGTTACTACAGGATTTTTTATGTTATCAGTTATTATATCTTTAATATTTTCCCCGTATTTTTTATCTAACTTTTTTACATAGTTAATACACATCTCTGACGTATTAACTATAGTATCATCTATATCTATTCCTATTCTCATAAATCACCTAAAATCTAAAATAAATAAATGGATTATAACTGCCTGTTACCATAATACTAATAACATAGATAAATAATATTATAAGTAATACATTATATACTTTTTCATTTGATTTTATATCTATTTTCATACTAAATATAATTGCTAATATAAAATAGAATATATATTTAACTTTAAATAATCCTAAACTAATAAGCATATTTAAATTACCAAAACCATTAAATCCTAATAATGATTTAAAAGCACAAAGTAAATCACTTAAATTTTCTAATCTAAAAATAGTCCATCCAAATACAAATATAATTATAGTATACATATGCTTAAATATATTAGGCATCTTATCTATATATTTTTTTAATAATAATTTTTCTAGTAGTAGTATTATACCATAGTATAATCCCCATAATAAATAGTTTATACTAGCTCCATGCCAAAGTCCTGTTAATGCCCATACTATCATTATATTCATGCACATTCTTTTTTTACTTACCCTATTTCCACCTAATGGAATATATACATAATCTCTAAACCATGTAGATAATGAAATATGCCATCTACGCCAAAACTCTGTTATACTTTTTGATATATATGGATAATTAAAGTTTTCTAAATAATGAAAACCTAACATGCGACCCATACCTATTGCCATATCAGAGTATGCACTAAAATCAAAATATATTTGAAGTGTATATGATATAACTGCTAACCAAATTAATGGAAATGTCCAAAGTGTAGTACTTAAACCAAATATACTATCACAAATATATCCTACACTATTTGCAAGTAATATTTTTTTTGCCAAACCAATAATAAATCTTTTAGTACCAATATAAAAGTTATCCATATCCTCTACTCTATTACTTAATTCATTTTCTACAACATCATAAGTAACAATAGGCCCTGCTATAAGTTGTGGAAATGCTGATATATAACAACCTAAATTAATTATATTATTTTGTACTTTTACTTTTTTTCTATATACATCTATAACATAACTAAGTATTTGAAATGTATAAAAACTAATACCTATAGGTAGCGCTATATTAGTACTTTTTATATCTAATCTAAATACAAAATTAAATATAGAAATAATAAAATCCGTATATTTAAATACTACAAGTAAACCTATATTACATATAATTGAAATAATAAGTATAAGTTTTCTACTTTTACTTTTATCTATTAATTTTGCAAAATAATAATTCATTATTATAGAAAGAATCATAAGTAATATATATACTGGTTCTCCCCATGCATAAAATAATAAACTAAATATTAGTAATACTATATTTCTGTATTTTCTATTTTTTATTATAAAATAACTAAATAAAAATATAGGAAAGAAGAAAAATAAAAATGTTAATGTTGAAAATTCCATAATACTACCTCTTTATTTTTGTATTAAAATTATAATTATATTGATCAAATAATACAGCATTTGTTTCATATAATACTAAGATATCACTTATATTATTTTCTTTTATAAATTCTTTTAAATCTAAAGTGCCATTCATATATTTTATATTTATGATATATGTTTTATTATATTCTTCAGCGATTAAATTATCTATTTGCCATGTAAATGAATCCCCTAATATAAGTAAATTAGTTTTAGTAGTATTTCCTGTATCATATAAAACTTTGGAATACATACCATTAAAATAAGCTACAAAATGATCATAAAATTTATTATTAGTATTTTTAATTTTATGTTCCTTATAAAGTTTTAAATCACTACTATCATCTACATATATATTATAATTTTTACTATATTCTATATCATATAAATTATCAGTTAATGAAGTATTATAACTACTTTTGGCCATAGAACCCATATAAGTAATGCCATCTACCTTAAAGATATTTCTTTCTTTATATGGTCTATTCATAAGAGTCATTATATCTTTATAACTAGCATATGCGCCATACATATTATAATGGTGATCAGTTTTAAAGAAATACTTTAAATATTCTTCTTTATTTGATACTTTAAGTTCACCTATTTTAGCATTTACACTACTCTTAAACTTATTATAGTATCTTACCATATCATTTATATTATTTACCTTACTAAATGGATAAAATTCATATCTATTTGCAAAATAAATATATGTATTACAAATACTTGATACTTCATTAAAAAAATTAATTTGTTCATTAAGTCGTTTATCTAAATCTTCTTTTTTACTTACATTTATCAAAATAAAGTGATCATTATCTTTTAAAATAACTTCATTTTGACTATCCACTCCTACTGGATAATAATCTATATTTAAACTATTATATAAAGTCTTATCTAATTTATCATTTATAGATGCATTAAATCTATTTATAGAGTAATAAAAAGGGAAATAATTAGTAACTCTATTTTCAATACCTATTTTAGCTCTATTAATTAAATCTAGTACTTTATTATCAGTTTTTTCTACTACTTTAAAATTATCAAACGCTATATTAACAAATCCTTTTTTAGATAATATAAAAGTTATGGGATAAGAAAATAAAACCATACCAATTATAACTAAAAAAGTAATGACTAATTTCTTGTTATTCATTTTATCACCTTAATAATTATAACATATTTATATATAAAAAAAGAAGAATTAAATCTTTCTTGTTAAATTCTTTCCTTCTTTAAATTTACAATCACTAGTACATTTAAAATCTTTGAATGTACATCTAGCTCCTAAAGTATATTTTTTAATATCAGCGGCAAGTGGACTATTTTTACGTTCTAATTCTTCTTTATATTTTAGTAAAAGAGCGCTTGTTTCCATCATAATTTCCAGTTGAGCGGCACTGCATAATCTTTCTTTGCATTTTAAGATAAAATTATCATATGTACCCATTTCACTAATTAGGACTAATTCGCCTTGTGGAGTTACATCTTTTACTGATGATATATCACTTAGCCATTCACTAACAAGCACTTGATCATCACTAATGATTGGTGGAATAAAGTATTCTTTTTCATCTAATAAACTCATTTGATAATCAATTGTTCTATGTCTTTGAGCTTGAGCTAAATAAGCAAATGATGCTTTATAAGTTGTAGCATAAACATTACCAAAATATTCTTCTACTTTATCTAATTCACTGCCAAATAAAGATAAACTTCTATCTTTTTCATTTTGCATTAGACCATCTTCTAAAATATGTAATCTATCTAATTCACTTACAAATTCAGTCATTGCATCTTTTAATTTTAAATCAAATGCTAAATTTAAATTAGGATTACTAATATATTTTTTCATCCAAGAAGCAATATAATTTAATTGTCTAAATGAAGTAGTATAAATCATTGTAGTAGGCATAAATACAGTAACTAAATATCTAGCATTTTCTTGAGCTAATTTAGTTATTTTAGAATCATTATAAATATCACCATATTTTTCTTTTATTTTTACTTTAAATATTTCAATCCATTTATTATATAATTCTTCTTCTCTACTACTAATTATAGTATCATCTTTAACTACTTTAGTATAACGAGCTGATTTTTCACTAGTAGTATATTGTTTTTCATTATTAATTACCATAGCTAATATCTTAGGTATACCAGTTATATTTAAACTTATACTATTATGATCATATACACTATGATGACCATTATTTAAAGTCATATCAACCCTTCTATTAGTTTTACTAGCGTCTTCATCTTTTAAATGATTAAAACCTTCTTTATCGTAGCATACACCTGCTACTTTTCCTGATAATAAAATAGAATCTTCTTTATCATAAGTATTATCTTCATTCAAGTAAAATTGATTAGGTAAAATTTCAATTTTTAGTGCCATACAAACCCTCCTATGTATATCATTAATTATAACAAAAAGATATTGAATAATTCAATATCTTTTTTTATTTTAACATATCTTTTAGTTCTTTATTTAAAGTATCATATTTATTACTAACTTTACTTTTACCTGCTTTTTCTAAGGTATACCAACCATATCTAAACATAGTTTCAAATACCTCTCTTTGCAATTTTATTATTTTATCAAATTCGCTTTTTAATTCTTTATATAAATGTTCATTACTAGCTTCTGTAAGTGCTACAGTATAATTCTTAGCACATTCCTTTAACATAGATAATAAACTATTCATATAATCTTTTTCATTTAAAGAAATACCTGTACTAACTTCTATTTTAGGATTTTTAATAACATTATTCATTAGCTTTTCCTCTTTCTAATATATCTAAAGTATTTATCATATTATCATAAAATAAATTAGTACCTTTCTTTAAAACATCTAATAAATCATCATCAGTTATTTCATCAGACATATTTATAGTAGATTTATATGCACTATAATTCCAATTAAATATATCCGTTAAATAATCTAAATCTTTACCACTAATTATATTAGGTACACTTTCATACATAATATCCCTCCTATAATAGTTTTTCCAATTTATATTATTTTATACAAAAAAACTTCCTAAGAAGTTTTAATATAATTTTGATCCTACAATAGCGTCATCATCTACAATAAGTAACTTTAAGTGTTCCTTATTATCAACATTACATACCATAGAAATAAGCATACCACATGAATCAATGCCCATCATATTTCTAGGTGGTAAGTTTAAAATCGCAACTGCTTTTTTACCAATTAAATCAGCTGGTTCATAAAAAGCATGTATACCACTTAATATAATTCTTTCTTTAAATCCATCATTTAGAGTAAACTTTAATAACTTTTTGCTTTTTTCTACAGGAACACAATCTAATATTTCTACTACTCTAAAATCAGATTTACTAAATGTATCAAAATCTACATAATCTTTAAATAATGGTTCTATTTCTATCATAATTCACCTCTTTCTAATTTACAATATTCTTTTACGTTAATATCATCATCACCAAATATAACATCACTTGTTAAAGTATTACGATCACAAACAATTACTTTCATATAGTGAAAATCATATATATCACTATCATTTTCACTGGTTTTAGTATATGCTTTAGAAAGAATATCAGAAAGAGTTAATGAGTCACTAGTTATCATATATTCAAGACTATATTCTTTAGTAACAATTCCTTCCTTACTTTCTATAAATACTCCAAATTCATTTTCTTTTTTACCATAATAATAGTTTCTATTATCATAACTAAAGGCAAATGTCTTAACACTTGTACTAGGACTTTTAACCAATACAGAAAAGTTGTAATCAGTAAGTTTAACATAATTATCAACTGGGCAATCATATTTTTGCCATTTCATTTTTTGAACTACAGTAAGTTTGCTTTTTGCTTTAACACAATAATAAGTATCAATTATAATACCACGCATTACTCTACTATCATTATCTTCTAAATTTTCTCTAAAACTAATAATAGGATTACGCTTAAGTATTTTAGCTCTTATTGTATCAACTGCTATTACTGTAATAATTGCTGTTATTACTATACAAATATAAATAAATATTTTTTTCATACACTTCTCCGTGTTACTATATTTATACCATAAAATAATTATATATGCAATTAATTTTAAATATTATAATTTAAAATTAATTTGTTCTTTTACTACTTTATAACTTACCATTTTTGCTTCTTTAATTATATCATCACTAGATATTTTTCCTACTAATAATGGAGAGTCATCATAATGATTTAACATATTTTTAAGAACTTCTTCTTTACTATAATTAGCATAACAATATCTGCATAAATGATTACAGGTATTATAAGAGCCTATATCATTACCTAAAAAACAATTACACTCTTTTCTTACATTTATATTAGGAAACTCTATTTTATATGGTATACTTCTAGATATTATTTCTTTACTTAAACACCCTGTAGTTATTACTCCATATTTTTCTAAACTTTTATCTTCACAGCATAAATATAATTTTATATTATTTTCTTTAGTAATTTTTACAAATTCTTTTACGATTTCTATTTGTTCTAATTTATTTGGAACTCTAAGATCAGAAGCATTTTTATATACTTTGTTATACATATCTAGAAAACTAATAACACAAGTATCAGTATATCCTTTTAACTTTTCTATAATGTATTTAAAACAATTTATATGGTAATCTATATTATATTTTTTAGTTAAAAATATAGGATCATATCTAAGACCTATAAAACTATTAGGTAATTTCTCTCTTAATTTTATAAAACTTTCTATAATTTTTTCTTTATTTGGTGCATTTAATTCAATATCTTTTTTATATGGTGTTATAGTAACATAAAATAGCAAATTATACTTTTTTAATTCATCCAAATATTTTATTATTGGTCTTGGATTTTTAGTACAAAATTCAATACAATCAACTACTTTTGGATCTAATATATACTTTGTTACTAATTTAGGATTATATGGATTTCTAACACATACATATCCTTGTCTAATCCTATTTATAAACCATTTTGAATAAAATGCTACTATGTCTGTTCTAAGTCCTGTATTAATTATCATTTTTATATAAAAAACAATCTTTCTCATGAGAATATATAACACCAATAGCTTGTAAATAAGAATATATTATAGTGCTACCAACATATTTCATACCTCTACTAGTTAAATCTTTAGATATTTTATCAGATAATTCTGATGTTGTTTTATCTATTTCATATATTGTTTTATCTGGTATAAATTGTTTTAAATAATTATAAAATGAATTATATTCTTTTATAATACTTTTAAATATTTTAGCGTTATTAATACTTGATATTATTTTATTTTTATTTCTTACTATATTTTTATTATTTAATAATTCATTTATTTTATTTTCATCATATAAAATAATTTTATCTATATCAAAATTATCATAACTATTTCTAAATGCTTCTCTTTTATTTAATATACATTCAAATGATAATCCTGCTTGAAATGACTCCAATATAAGCATTTCAAGTAAGTATTTATCATCTACTCTTTTTACTCCCCACTCTTTATCATGATATAAAATATAATTAGGATTTTTTAAATTACACCAATGGCATCTCATACTTTCCTCCTATACTTTATTACATCAAAATCTAGTAAACTTTTATATTCATCACTAGTCATTTAAATAATAACTAACTTTGAATTATATTTATTAAGATACATAAGTATTCACCGTATTACCATGTTCTTCTATTATATCAATTAAATCTTTAACTTTAATCCATATAGTAGCGGTATTAGCATTAGGATGAATACCAATTATATCATCATTTTTAAAATCACTATCTAGATAAAATACTACTTTTTTATCTTTATCATTTAAAAGACCAAAAGGAGTTACTGAACCTCTAGTTAAATTAAGAATATTAAATAAATCTTCTTCGCTAGATAAACTTAAGTTTTTCGTATTATATTTATTTTTGAATTCTTTTAAATTCACTTTCTTTTTGCCCCTTACTGTAATTAAATAATAGTTTTTCTTTTTATCATCACGAACAAATAAATTTTTGGCGTCACAATCTTTATAAGGTAGATCTATACTATCTAATTCCTCCATATTATATACTGCTTTGTGTTCTGTTACTTCATACCATATTTTTCTATTATTTAACATTTCATATATTTCATTTTTATTCATAATATCACCAATTAAATTATAACATAAAAACAGCCGAAGCTGTTTATTTTTCTATATAACCACTTGTTTTTTTAGTATACATATCATCAGTTATACTTTTATATCTTTCACCATCATAATTATCAGTAAATCCATTATATGCTTTATATATATCGCCTGTTTCAGTATCATATACTCTTTCATAACCTAAAGTAGCATCACTTCTTTTTTGACTTATAATATCATATGTTTTATTTCTATTTTCCCAAGCTTGCATATAAGAGTCAAATGATGCTTGAATACTTCTACTTACTTCTAGTGCTTTCTTTGTTTGTGCATTAGAATTATCTATAGTTTGTTTTACATATGAATCACTAAATTCAATTGAATTAATACTTTCAAGTAATATATCTTTATAATCAATAAAGTTATCTTTATCACTAGTAATAGCCATTATATCATATACCATATAATAAGTAGTATCTACGGTAAAAGAATTACCACTTCCAAAATTTACTATAGATGCCATAAACATCCCTTCGCCTTCTTTACTATTATCTCCAGTAAAAGTTGCTCTTAATACTTTACTATCTAAAGAAACATTACTCATAGCTGCTTTAGAGGCTAACTCTTCATAAGAACTAAAGTTATCAAACGTTGGAAATTTAAAACTAGATAAAGTTGGTTCTATATTATTTAAATAATTACTGATACTTCTAAAGTTTTTATAAAAATTTTCTGTTGTAGGGTTAGTTAATACTACAGCATCTGTAAATACTTTATAAGTACTGCTATTACCACTTAAACTAGCATATTGTTGCCACATCTTTTTAGATGCTTCACTTTTAAGTAAAGGTTCTACTTTCATCATTAAATATATTTGATTGTTTGAATTATTTTTGTCATATGCTCTTATGGCATAATATATACCAGTTCCAGCAGATTCTACTACCCAACCTTTTGGTTTTTTCATTGAAAATACACTATTTGAGTAATCTTCAAGTGTTAGATTACTTACTTCATTTTTAGTAATTTTTATTTTACTGCCATCTTTTGTTTTTTCTGTACCAGTATTTATAGCAAGTACTACTATAATAGCTAAAATAATTATAGATATTCCTATATAAATTATACTTTTTTTATTTTTTAAATTCATCTTTATCACCTACTATATTATTATACTATTATTAAATATAAGTCAATATTCTTACCACCTAAGTCATTGATTTTAATGGCAAGACATATCTATTTAATTCAATTTTATAATTTTTCTTTATTTATATTATAGCATAAAAAAACTTGATTTAATCAAGTTACTCCTACATGGTGCCGGAAATAAGATTCGAACTTACGACCTACTGATTACGAGACAGTTGCTCTACCTGCTGAGCTATTCCGGCATAACTGATAATTCAATTATTTTGTCCATATCGTCATCTGCTGCCATAATATTTTTTCTTATCTTATTACATTTACTACACTTATATATTATTTTATAAGTATCTTTAAATTTTTCTACACCAATTGGTTTTAACACTCCATGACATGTTTCTAATCTATCACCAGGATTTATATCAACATGCATAGAGCATAAACAATATGGGCAGTGGTCTCTTGCAGTATAAACTAATTTATCTACACTTCTACCACATACTAAACAATTAAATTTTTCATCTATCATATTAAATCTTTTCATAGGGATCACTATAATTATAGCACAAATAAATATTAATAAAAATACTTTTTTTTACTCTATTATAATGCTATATTATATTAAGAAAGTAGGTACATATGAAAAAAGGATTTGATAATAAAAAATACTTAAAATTACAAAGTGAAAATATTAAAAAAAGAATAGAAAAATTCGATAAATTATATATTGAATTTGGTGGTAAATTATTAGATGACTATCATGCGGTAAGATGTTTGCCAGGATTTGAATATGATTCTAAACTTAGAATGCTTAAAGAACTTAAAAAAGATTTAGAAATAATAATATGTATTAATGCAAATGATATTGAAAGACATAAAATAAGAGCTGATTATGGAATTACTTATGATACAGAAGTATTAAGACTTATTAGCAAAATAAGAGAATATAATCTTTTAGTAAATAGCGTTGTAATAACTTTATATAAAGGTCAAAAAAGTGCTGATGCCTTTATTAAAAAATTAGAAGAAAAAGGAGAAGTGAATTCTGCAACTCTTGGTGTATATGCATATGACAAAGATATAGTTCCATATATAAACGAACAACTCGGAACAAAGATGAGTTTGGAAAATGGAATATATATAGCAGAAATTATAAGAAATTCTCCAGCAGATAAAGCAAAGCTAAAGAAAGGAGATGTTATATTAGAAATTGATATTCAAGGAGCT
>OJAW01001180.1_pt1 | contig 15896 bp, 15 predicted proteins | sample 1589151 | NCBI WGS metagenome assembly OJAW01 (sample SAMN03283290) | human gut metagenome | biome: human-associated habitat; material: feces | host: Homo sapiens | place: Peru | collected 2012 | reverse complement strand
AAAAAGGTATCTAAAAATTTTTCTGAAGTTTTTGAAATATGAAAAAAGCCCATAATTACTGGGCTTTTGTGGTATTTTTATTATCTTCCGTGACAGTTTTTATACTTCTTTCCGGATCCACATGGACACGGATCGTTGCGACCTATCTTATTACTTTTTTTACTTGTTTTAATAGTATCTTTTCCATCGTTAGTAATAACTTTTTTTACTACTTCTTTTCTTTCGGTATTTTGTCTTATTTCTGATTTTAATAGATAGATACTAATATCGGAATTAATTTTATTTAACATATTATCAAATAATGTATATCCTTCTTTAGTATAAGCATCTAGTGGGTTAACGTTAGCATATCCTCTTAGACCTACTCCTTCACGAAGATGACTCATAGTACTGATATGTTCCATCCAGTTACTGTCAATTACTCTTAGGGAGATGGCTTTTTCAAATTCACGAGTTATTTCTTCAGGAATATCAGCTAATGTTTCTTCATAGTCTTTTACTACTTTTTCATAAATAATATCAATTACTTCTTCAGGTTTTTTATCATTTATTTCTGATAAGCTTAAGCGATACTTTCTTAATAAGTTTTCATTTGATGCTTCAAGAATTTCAGAATAATCAGTTTCTCCTAGTGATCTTGAATCTATTAGATGAGACATTACTAGATTAGTAATATATTCTTTGAATCCAGTTAAAACTGTTTCGTGAATAGATTCATTATCTAAAATTTGATTTCTTCTTTCATAGATAATATTTCTTTGAGTGTTCATAACATCATCATAACTAAGAAGATGTTTTCTTATATCGAAGTTATTTCCTTCAACTCTTTTTTGGGCTGTTTCTACAGTTTTAGCAAACATTTTATTTCTAATGGCTTGGTCTCCAGTAAAACCGATATTAGCCATCATTTCTTTATATCTATCTGATCCGAATCTTACTAGTAAGTCATCTTCAAATGATACGAAGAATTGGCTGAATCCTGGGTCTCCTTGTCTTCCGGCACGACCACGAAGCTGATTATCTATACGACGTGATTCATGTCTTTCGGTACCTATTACACAAAGGCCTCCTAGTTCTTTGACTCCTTCGCCAAGTTTAATATCGGTACCACGACCAGCCATATTAGTAGCAATGGTTACTGCACCTTTTTCACCAGCATGAGCAATAATTTCTGCTTCACGAGCGTGGTTTTTGGCATTTAATACTTCGTGAGGAATTTTCTTTTTAGTTAGCATTTTACTTAATAATTCACTAGTTTCAATAGCAATAGTACCAATTAGGATTGGTTGACCTAGTTTGTGTCTTTCTTCTACTACTCTGATGATGGCATTATACTTACCTTCTTTACCAGGATATAATAAGTCTGTTGCATCTTCACGAATAACTGGTTTATTAGTAGGAATACATATAACGTACATGTTATATATATTCCTAAATTCTTCTTCTTCGGTTTTAGCAGTACCTGTCATACCAGATAATTTATTATACATTCTGAATAAATTTTGGAAGGTAATTGTAGCTAGTGTTTTTGTTTCTTGATTGATTTTAACGTGTTCTTTAGCTTCAATAGCTTGATGAAGTCCTTCGGAGAAGGCTCTTCCTTTCATTAGACGACCAGTAAATTGATCGACAATTATTACTTCACCATCTTGTACGACATAGTCAACATCATTTTTCATGAAATAATTTGCTTTTAGGGCTAGGTTGATATGATGAACTAGTGCAGTATTGTTAATATCATATAAATTGTTTATATGGAAGGCCTTTTCACATTTATGAGCACCTTCATCTGTTAGGGTAATACTTCTAGCTTTTTCTTCTTTTACATAATCAACATTTTCTTTTAGAGATTTGGCAAAGTTATCGGCTTGTTCAAATAAGTTAACGTTTTGCATAACGCCACCAGAGATAATTAATGGTGTTCTAGCTTCGTCGATTAATACAGAGTCAACTTCATCGATGATACAGTAGTTTAGACGACGACCTACACGATCTTCTTTTCTTACAACCATGTTATCTCTTAGATAGTCAAATCCTAATTCATTATTAGTGGTGTACATTATGTCACAATTATATACTTCTCTTTTTTCTTTTGGAGATAATTCTCTTAAGTTAACTCCAACGGTTAAACCTAAGAACTCAAACACTGGTCCCATCCATTCGGCATTTCTTTGGGTAAGGTATTCATTAACTGTCACAACATGAACGCCTTTGCCAGTTAGGGCGTTGACATATGCTGGGAAGATAGTTGTTAATGTTTTACCTTCACCAGTTTTCATTTCGGCAATATTACCATAGTGAATGGCAAGACCTCCAAGTAATTGGCAGAAATAGGCTTTTTCTCCGATGATACGATAAGCAGCTTCACGAATGGTAGCAAATGCTTCGATGAGAATATCTTCTAAGTTTGCTCCATCCTCTAGTCTTTTTTTAAACTCATTAGTTTTTGCTGCTAGTTTTTTGTCAGATAATTTACTATATTCACTATCTAGAGCATCAATCTTAGTAGCTATTTCATTAAATCTTTTTAATTCTTTGTATTCGTTATCGAATAACTTTTTAAATATATTTAGCATGTATTCACTTCCTTAATATGTATTTTATCAAAAAAATTAAAAAAATACTAGTATTTCACACATAAAACCATAATCTTGGGTAATAATAATTATGGGTGATAATTATGGCTAAGAATAAAAAGTCAAAAAATTCTAATTCATGTAAGAATAATATGAATAAGAAAATGAATGATAATACATCTAGTTGTCATGAATTTGATTCTAATAACATGAATGGAAGCAACCTAAATAAAAGTAACCTTTAATGGTTGCTTTTATTTTTAAAATATATGAACTATTAGGATACTTATGATTATGCATGATAAATCTGCTAGGAGTCCTACGATGAGAGAATGACGAATATGTTTTATTTTAATACTGGAGTAATACAGGCCTATGATGTAGATAGTGGTATCGGTACTACCGGTAATGATACTGGCTATTTTTCCTACTAGGGAGTCAGGACCATTAGTGCTTAGAATATTATTTAATAACATTAATGATGAAGAGGAAGACACAGGACGAAGGAAGGCTAATGGAAGGATTTCTTTGGGAATGAAATTAATATTGATGAGAGATATTAAGTCATTTAGAAGATTACTTTTAGTAAATACAGAGATGGAGATAATCATAGCAAACATACTTGGAAATATAGATAAGGATAATTCTAGTCCTTCTTTTACTCCTTCTAGGAATTCATTATAGATATCTATCTTTTTGATAAGGCCATATACGATTACAAATAAAGTAATGCTTGGAATAATATAGTGAGAAATACTAGACATGAGTTCTCCTTAAATAGAATAATCTATCGATAATTAATCCTATTAGGCATGATATGGTAGAAGTTATTGTTATATAGGGAATAATTGATTCTGGTGTTATACTACCATAATACATACGAAGACTTATAATAGTAGTTGGCATAATAGTAATCGAGGCAGTATTAATAACTAAGAAGGTTATCATACTACGAGTAGCTGTATCTTTATTTTTATTTAATTCTTGCATTTCTTTGATGGCTTTTAATCCAAAGGGAGTGGCGGCATTACCAAGTCCTAACATATTCATAATCATATTTGTAGCTATATAGGTAAAACATGGACTATCTTTAGGTATTTCTGGGAAGATTATTTTTAGGATTGGGGTTAAATATTTGGCTAATTTATTTAATAAACCACTTTTTTTAGCAATATTCATAAGGCCTAACCAGAGACATATTACAGGTATTATTGAGAAGATTAATTCAATACTGGTGGTAGCTGATCTAAGCATATGGGTAGTAATATTAGTATGGGTAATAAAACTATAAAGAATACCTGATATAAAGAAAAAAGCAAATATATAATTTATCATAATATCACTAATTAATTTTATTTATATAGAGGGATAATTATGTATTAGAATGAGAGAAAAATGAAACCATTTTTTTATTTTAGTAATTAATTTAGAGGGTTTATTAGTTATTTTTTCAGCAAAGATATCTTCTTTATGAATAAGGGTATCTCCTAGATAAATATAGTTTACTCCTACTTTATCACCACTATGATAGTTTTTTAATTTTTCTAATTTGATATGAGATACTAATGATTTTGTTTCATTTTTCTTTAGAGTTAGAGATAAGTCATTTTTTATATATAATTTATCATAATAAGAGTCTCCGGGAATAGAGAATGTTTTTTTATTTAGTACTTTATATGACTTATAATTACTAAATGTTTCTTCAAATAATGTTTTATGAGTAGACCAGTCATCTGAGTCTTTAATAGTGACTACTACTAGATTTATATTATTTTTACTAGCAGTAGATACAAGGGTTCTTTTAGCTTTTTCAGTATATCCTGTTTTTCCTCCAGTAACATAATCATACATTAACATTTTATTTTTATTATGCCAAATATAAGTTTTTAAATTAGTTTTAGTAGTGTATTTTTTAGTTTTAACTATTTCTTTATAGGTGGTATTTTGCATAGCGTATTTAGTAAGTAAGGCCATATCGTAAGCGGTAGATAGATTACCTTTAGTATTATTATCTAAGCCACTAGAATTATAGAATATAGTATTTTTCATACCTATCTCTTTAGCTTTTTGATTCATTAGTTTTACAAATGATTCTTCACTACCTGAGATGTAAGTGCTAATCATAATAGCAGCATCATTTCCACTACGAAGCATTAATCCATATAATAAGTCTTTAAGGGTAATTTTTTCACCGATGGAGATGTAGATACCAGAACCATAGCTTTTTTTGACAGATTCATCTACGGTGACAATGGCATTTATATCTTTATTTTCAATAGCAATGATAGCGGTCATAATTTTAGTAATAGATGCTATTAAGAGAGGAGTATCTTTATTTTTTGATTCTAGTACTCGTCCTGAATCTAAGTCCATTAGGACATAACTATAGGCAGTATCAGTAGAAGCCTTTGTTTTAGGAATAAAAGAAATTAATGATAAGAATAATACTAATAATAAGATATTTTTTTTCATATAAATAATCACCTAGATAAGTATATGAAAAAAAGGACATGTTTAGTCCTTAAGTTTGAATATTTACTATCCTACTAATTTATCTGCAAGGTTAGCAGTTTGTTGTTCAGTTTGTTCAGTGCTTTCTTTAGCAGTACTAATTAGATTAGCAAATTCTTCTACTGCAGTTGTGAATGAATCGAAACGAGTCTTAAAAGCATTATATCTTTCTTTAAAAGCTTCACTTGCTTGTCCTTCAAAAACTCCGTCTGAAGTTGCTTGTTTTATTTTATTCTCAAAATCATCAAAAATGCCTTTCATAGTAGTAGAACATTCTCTAATAGTATTAGCACTTGCGGCTACGGCACTATAATCTATAAATGTATTATCATTTCTAGCACTCATATATTCCTCCTTATTAAAATATTATATACTTATATTTGGGTTTTTACTTTTGATATGTGAAACAATCTCGTCTTGATTTGCTAGGAATTTTCTAGCTGTAGTTTTTAAGAAAGTTCCGTACTCGTCAATATATCTTCCCATAGTGTCTAATTCATCTTGATAACTCATTATTTTATCAGCTAAGACTCTGGCTTCTGGGCTAAGATATTCACTGCTCACCATATTTTGAACTGTTTCATAAATTTTTTTGTTATTTCCAATAAATGTTTCAGCTGAATCTGTTATTTCTCTTCCTCTAGCATCCAATGTGGCTGGATCTATAAGTAATCTTGCCATAATTTCCTCCTTTTTATACAGCACCCGCTTTTATGATACTGTTTATAATGTTAATTTAGCATGTTTTTTAATAATTGTAAACTGTTTATACAAAATTTGACACTTTTTTATAATATTTATTCAGAACGTAGTGTTCTTTTTTCTTTTTTATAGGTCTCATAGTGAACTCTTTGAACTAGTCCCATAGAGAATAATAGTGTTAGAGTATAACTACCGCCATATGATAAGAATGGTAATGGTACTCCGGTTAATGGACCAATACCCATAACGCCGATTAGGTTAATAGCAATATGGAATAAGAGATATGAGAATACTCCATATGCGATGATGGCATTACCTAGGTTGTTGGCTTTTTTTGCAATACTTAGAGTACGATATAGGATGAATAGATACATTAGGATAATAACAATGCCAACGATTAAGCCCCACTCTTCGACGATGATCGGGAAGATAAAGTCAGTGTGAGCTTCTGGAAGATAAAGATACTTTTGAGTACTTTCGCCAATGCCTTTACCAGTTAGACCACCATTTTTGAATGCTATTAGACTATTACATAATTGATATCCTGTTTTGTCTTCATATCTTTCACATGGGTTTAAAAAGTTAAAACGATCTAGTTGGTAGTCTCTTAGGAATGAACCTCCAGTTAAGACAAGGGATAATACTGCTAGGAGAATACCTCCTAGAAAGATACGATTTATCGGACGACGAGTTTCTTTTTTTAGGGGCAGTGCATAGAAGATAAGTACGGTTATACCAAATAATACTGAAGCAGTTCCTAAGTCTGGCTGCATAACGATACAGATAAATACAATTAGGACTACTAAGATTGGCTTTAGGAGAGTCCACTGGTTATCAAGATCATCTTTGTGGCGCTGATAATAGTTGGCTAGATACAAGATTATTACTATTTTTCCTATTTCACTTGGCTGGATAGTAATAAAGCCTAAGTCATACCAACCTTGTGTTCCTTTTCTGGCATCTCCATAGACAAATAGGCCTAAGAGAGCAAGAATAAGAACTCCCATTAGGAAGGGAGATATTTTTTTAAATAGTTTGGTAGGAAAATATACTGCTATAAGGAAGGCTACTAAACCTCCTAACATAAATATTCCTTGTTTTATAAAGTAATCATAGATATTTTTATGATAACGCATATATGAGGCCATTGAAGAAGCGCTTAAGACCATAATAAGGCCAAAGAGCATGAGGACTAACATAACAATTAAAAGAGGTTTATCTAATTTAGTTTTCTTCATATCCTCACCTATCCTTTTATATAAATATAGCAAAGATAAGAAAAAAAGTAAACTCTAAAGATAGAGGATACTTTTATTTGACAATTATTTTTCTAACATAATAGTTATAGGACCATCATTTATAAAATCTACTTTCATATCAGCTCCGAATATGCCTGTTTCAGTAGGAATACCTTGTTTTTTTAATTTTTCATTAAATTCATCATATAGTTTTATGGCTAAAGGTCCAGATAAGGCATTTATATAGCTAGGACGGCGGCCTTTTCTAGTATCGGCATAAAGGGTAAACTGACTAATTGATAGGATACTACCATTAGTGTCAATTAAACTTTTATTCATTACGCCATTTTCGTCGTCAAAGATTCTTAGATTAATAACTTTATCAACCATATAATCAATATTTTCAGAATTATCTCCTTCGGTGAATCCTACTAAGAGCATAAGTCCGTTCTTTATCTCTCCTACTATTTTATTATCTACAATTACTTTGGCTCTAGAGCATCTTTGTACTAATACACGCATTTAATTCATCTGCCTTTCTATTTTTTCAACAAAGCTTAGATTATATAAGTCTTTACAGAATTTATCTAACTTAGTTGTATCTTCTATAAGAATGGTTAAGGAATATATTTTAAATTCACTTTTAGTAATAGTTGTGACACTATCAATGGTGACATTATTTGTTGAGGCTTTAGTAATTATATCTAGTAAGTTATCATCAGGAGTGGTATATATTAATAAGTCAGTAGGAAATTTTTTAGTTAGGTTGTCATTCCATTTAACATTTATAAGCCTTTCATCTAAATCAATAATATTTTTACAAGAACTACGATGGATAGTTATGCCAGATCCTTTGGTGATATAGCCAATAATAGTGTCTCCTGGAATTGGTTTACAACAACCGCTTAGACTTACTTTTATCTCATTCATTCCTTCTACCAGGATATCATTTTTAATAATTGATTTCTTTTGTTCAGAATTTTTTTGAGGTATTTTAAGGGAGTCATCTTCTTTTTTATTAATTAGATGCATTACTGATGAGATGGTAAATTTTCCTTGTCCAAGAGATAAATATAATTCATCTAAATCTTTTAATTTAAAGTAATCTAGAATAATATTTAGGTAATTATCTAGAGTTTCTTGAAGAGGAAGATTTCTTTTTCTTAGGGCTTTTTCAAATAGAATAATACCACGATCTAGATTTTCATCTTTTTCTCTTTTTGTATAGAAGGCTTTAATTCTGTTTCTTGCTTGAGAGGTTGCAACAAAGTTTAGCCAATCTTTATTTGGACCTTTGGATAATTTACTAGTGTTTACTTTAATGATATCACCAGTTTTTAGAGTATAATCAAAGGGAACAATACTGTCATTGACAATGGCTCCGACCATTTTATCCCCTACTTCACTGTGAACACGATATGCAAAGTCAACACAGGTTGATCCTTTTGGTAATTCGATGACATCTCCTTTAGGGGTATAGACATATATTGAATCATTGAATAGAAGATCTTTTTTGACGTTGCTTATGAACTCTTCAGGGGTTTTGGCATCTTCATTTAGTTCTATGATACTACGGAATATTTCTAGTTTTTGTTCCATTAGGTCTTTACTACTAGCGGTTTTATTTTCTTTATAAGACCAATGAGAGGCAATACCATACTCAGCTATTTTATCCATTTCATAAGTTCTTATTTGTATTTCAAATAGTTGTCCATCGATACCAAAGACAGTTGTATGTAATGATTGATATAGATTAGTTTTTGGCATAGCAATATAGTCTTTGAATCTTTTAGGAACAGGTTTATATTTTGAATGAATTAGTCCTAAAGCGAGATAACACTCTTGTTCAGTATTGACAAATACTCTTAGTGCTAGGATATCATAGATATCTTCAAACTTTTTACCTTTATTCATTTTATTATAGATACTATAGATACTTTTACTACGTCCTTTTATTTCATGAACAATATTATGTTCATTTAACAGTTCACTTACTTCTTCAAGCATTTTGCCAACAGCTTCATCTCGTTCAGTTTTCTTTAAGTTTAATTTTTCTACAATATCATAGTAGGCATCAGGATTTAAGTATCTTAAGGATAGGTCTTCTAATTCTGACTTCAATTTATACATACCTAAGCGATGAGCTACTGGGGTTAATATTTCTAGGGTTTCTTTGGCTTTTCTTTTTTGTTTGGCTTCTGATAATACATAGAGGGTACGCATATTATGAAGTCTATCAGCAAGTTTTACGATAAGAACACGAACGTCTGATGAGAGACCTACTAGTATTTTGCGTTGATTAGCTGCTATTTGTTCAGAGTCTGTAGAAAAGTTTAGGCGATTTATTTTGGTGACACCATCTACTATTTTAGCTACATCTTCTCCAAATAAATTTTCTATTTCTTCATAAGTACTGTCAGAGTCTTCAATTGTATCGTGTAAAAGAGCGGCAGCAATAGTTATACCATCTGCTTTAACATCTGTTAAGATCCAAGCAACGTTTAGGGGATGAGTTATATAATCATCACCAGTAATACGTTTTTGAGAGAAATGTTTACGATAAGCATAATCATAAGCATTACGAATAAGAGTTTGATCTTCTGTATTATCATCATATGTACTTACTTTATTAAGTAAATCTTCAATGGTTATGTTTTCAGTTTTAACACTCATAAATTCACCTTCTTTTTATTATTTTTTAACAGTTAATACCACGTACTTTTATTTCATTAATTTCATCGGTATCAATATCAGTCTTTTTAGGTTTGGCAATACGTATTTTCTCTAATTTTAGCCATAACATGTTAGAAATAAATATTGATGAGTATACTCCAGCAATGAAACCTACTAGTAGTGAGATATTAAATGTAAGAATTTCTTTGGCTCCGAAAATCATTAGGATAATTACTGGGATAATTGTAGTAATTGTAGTTAAAATAGTTCTAGTTAGAGTTCTACGAATACTAATATTTACTAGATTATCAAGATCAGAGGGCAAAGTTATATTATTTTTATATTTATTTTTATAGTTTTCTCTAATAATATCAAAAGTGACTATTGTATCATTAATACTATAACCGATAATTGTTAAGATACCAGCAATAAAGATAGAGTCTATTTGAATTTTAAATAGTGCAAAGAATAAGAATGTAAAGGCTACGTCATGAACTAGTGCAATTACTCCACTTACTGCATAATTAAACCTGAATCTAATAGCTACATAGATAATGATACCAATCATGGCAATGATTAATGATTTAATAGCATTTTTTACTAGTTCTTGTTTTACTACTTTACTTACTACATAGATATTACTATCAAGTTTTAATTCATCTTTTAGGGTTTTAGTTAGGGTATTTATAGCATCTTTATCTAGTACTTCAGATAAAATTATGGTCATGTCTGTCTCGGTAGTAGTTTGTTTTTCTATATGATAGTTATCATCACCTAAGATAGTTAATACATCTTCTACTTTATCACTTGGATTATTAATAGTGATACTAGTACCTCCAGAGAAGTCTACTCCATAGTTAGCACCAGTAAAGATAAATGAAATAATTCCTATTATAAATAATACAATAGTAAAGATAATATATCTTTTTTGATGAGAAACAAAATCTAGATTGGCAAAAGGTATTCTTATTTCTTTTTCTTTTTTTATTTTCTTTTTATTAAGACCTATAAAGAGAGTTAATTTATCATTAAAGCAATTTGTATTAACAAAGAATTTTAAGATATATTTAACTAGATATACCATGATTATAATGGTAGTAATGATACTGATGATTAACATGGTAGCAAAGCCTTTTACTGAACTTTGTCCTAGAATAAACATAATGATAGCTGCAATGATAGTAGTCACGTTAGCATCAATGATACTGGTAAAGCTATTTTTATTACCTATATCATATGATTCTTTTAAGTTTTTTCCAATAAGGAGATTTTCTTTAATTCTTTCAAAACAAATGACATTAGCATCTACGGCCATACCAATACCTAGGAGCATTGCGGCAATTCCTGGTAAGGTTAATACGCCATTAATTAGATAGAATACTAAGAAAGAAATATAGGTATATAGTATTAAGCCAAGACCTGCTATTAATCCAGCAAAGCGATATATAGCTATTATAAGGATAATTACAAGAATGATACCTATAATACCGGCTGTAAGAGTTTTATTTAAGGAATCTGCTCCGAAGGAAGCTTCTACGGTACGAGAAGATATTTCATTTAATTTAGTAGGAAGAGCACCTGAATTAATTAATTCTACTAATTTAGTTGCTTCTTCTTTAGTGAAAGAACCTTGAATTATTACATCACTAGCAAATGCTTTATCTACTCTGGCTGCTGAAAGACAATGAGAAGTGCTAGTACCACATCCTTTAGTATTATCTTTTTGATAAGCAGATAATTCTTTTCTATAAGAATCAGTATTTTCATCATAATCTAACCAAATAACCATAACGTTATTGGTCATATTTTTTACTTTTTTAGTGGCTTCATAGAAGGCATCGGTGTCTTTTATTTTTAGACTAACAGCAGGATGACCAGACTCATCAGTAGTGACTTTAGCTTGTCCTCCAAGAACATCACTTGTTAAAAGTAAGTTGTCGTTTGAGTCTCTAAATGATAGAGTTGCGGTTGAAGATATGGTATTACGAGCATCTTCGGCATTAGTGATACCAGCAAGTTTTACACGAATACGATTATCTCCTTCAATAGTTATTTCTGGCTCAGATACTCCAAGAACATCTATTCTTTTTAGAATGGACTTGTATGTGGAATATAACATATCTTGATTTAGGGTATCTTCTTCTTTTAATGGTTCTACTTCATATAAAACTTCAAATCCCCCTTGAAGATCAAGACCAAAATTAATTTTATTAATTAATGGATGAAGAAAGCGACCACATAAGAAAGAGATGGCTAATACGATAATTAGACCTATTATTAGTTTTAATGTTTTGGTAGGTTCTTTAGTAATTACTTTACTCTCTTCTACTTTATTAACTATTTCTTTTTCAGATATATTTTTTTTATTTTTAGTTTTTTTAGTTTGTTTTTTCATAAGTACGCTCCTTTATTTGTTTATTTTACTAGGATCAAAAATTATAATATCATTTACTATTTTTTGGGTGGTTAGATTCTTCGTATGACGCCAGACATTTATACTTAAATATGACCAGATATCTTTAATATCAATATTTTTATATGTAGTAATGGATAAGAGTCTTTTTTTTACAGCAAAGACGGGTAATAATTTTTGATATAATTCTTCTTTTGAATTAAATTCCATAGTAATTCACCTATTAATAATTATATAACAAAATAAGGATAATTTACAAGTTTTATTTGTAATATAAGAAATTTTATTATATACTTATTTTAGGTGAATTATGAAAAGATTTAATATGATTGATGAAAAGTTTAAATGTATGAATTGTGGTATGGAAGTGGATACTCTTAATTATACAGCAAGAGATCATTGTCCTAGATGTTTATATTCTAGGCATGTAGACGTGATGCCTGGAGATAGACAAAATAAATGTATGGGACTAATGATGCCTATTGGTATTGAAAAATATAAAAACACTTATAAAATTATTTATAAGTGCTTAAGTTGCGGTGAAGTGCATAAAAATATTATGGCTCAAGATGATGACTATGATATGATTGTCAAATTATCTGTCATCGGCAACTAGTATTTGATATTCATGACAATATCAAATAGGTTTGGTAATACAAGAATAAAAATAAATAAGATAAGAGCGATAACAATAACTAATTTTAATTCTTTAGATATTGGAACGGTCTTTTTCTTTTGGTTATTTATATTTTCTTTAGTAAACTCGTGGATATTTTGTTCTGGATTATTGTAGTTTCCTTTTATATTTAAGTCAGTTAGCGATGTTTCATTATATGATGAATTATCATTAGGTACACTATTAACAGGATTTATAGTATTTACTCCTGGTACTACTCCATTAGGAATATTTTCATTAGTGTTATTAGCGGTAGTAAAGTTATTAGTTTGATTAACAGGGTTAACACTAGAAGTTATGTTTTGATTAGGGTTAGTAATATTAGGAATCACGCTTTGGGTATTATTTATTCCTTGAGGTAAAGTTTGTGGCGGATATGATTGATTTGTTTCGTTATTAATATTGCTAGGATTATTGTTTTGTGGTACTGGACTAGTAAAACCATTATTATTTGGCATAGTACCACTTGGATAAGGAGGGTTAGTAGGAACAGTAAAAGGATTATTAAATTGATTTTGGCTATTATAGTTTGGATCATTATTATTTAAATTATTGTTCATCATTTCCTCCTTATATTTTTTTACATATTGTTTATATTATTGTTATTTGGTTGTTGTGGTCCATAAACAAAATTTACTGGTTGTGGATTAGTTGGTTGCGTAGCAACTTGTGGTTGATTTTGTCCCATTATTGGACTTGGGATAGTACTTGGCTCTGGTGTAGGGATTGGAGATGCTGGTACTGGATTATTATAATATGATGGCATTGGACTAGCATTAGGTACTGGGCTTGGAATAACATTAGGATTTTGTGAAAATTGCTCAGTCATATTATTCATATTATATTGATTAGTAGGTATTGGTTGACTATAATTCATATTTTGCATACTACTTGGAGAAGGCGCTGGTTGTCCTACTGGAGAGGGCTCTACAAAAGTGTTATTTGGAATTACATTAGTTGGTTCAGGAACACTTACATTTTGATTAGAAAAGTTTGGCTTTTGTTCTGATAATGGTTGATATATTGGTTCAGGTGCTGGAGATGTAAACTGATTCATTGGTTCAATTGGTTGTGGATTATTTATATTGTTGTTTTGAACAGCATTATCAATAGGATTAATAGGTGTATTAAAATTGTTATTAGATACTTCATTAAATTGATTTATTGGAGATGTGGCTGGTCCACTGAAACTATTGGTTGGAGCAACACTTGGATTAGAAAATGATTCAAAACTAACAGGGGTTGGATTGTTAAAATTAGGTGTTATAGTTTGATTCATTGGGTTAGTAAATTGATTCATTTGATTAGGCACGCCCATACTTTGATTAGCTTGATAGTTTATTGGGTTTAATTCAACTGGGGCTGGTTGTGGTGATGCGGCGCTTTGATAGTTAATTGGAGCAGTATTCCCTACTTCTTGGGTACCACTTGGGATAGGACTCTCCTTTTTATTTTTCTTAGGTTTCTTGCTACGATCAGCTAAAAAACCAATAACAGTAATAATAGCTAGTAAGATAACTACAATTATCCAAATATAATTATCTAATAAAAATTCTTTAATATTCATAAATTCATCTCTCCTCTTTATTCTATATATAAATAATATCATGAAGTAATTATTTTTGCAATTACTTTTCTAATTCAAATCTAGATATAACTGTATCATCAACAGTAGATAAGGCTTTTATTGATGTATCAATAGATTGTTTATATTTTCCTTTACGGAATAAGTCTTCGGCTTCGTTTAGAGCAGTATTTATCTCATCATATGTACTACGATAACGATTACCATAAGTAATTAGATTTTCGCAAGTTATGACACTTTTAACGATATCGTTAGTTTTATTATATATTTTAAATACTAAGTCTCTAGCAGTATCTACACGGATATTTAGTATTTTGATAACAATTGGTTTTTTGGCTAATTCTTTGATTATTTCACGAATAGCCTCCCCGGCTTCTTCTAATTCAATATAATAACTATTAGGAATTACTGGTATTTTATATTCTTTTAATTTATTTTTAGATTGAATTAGTAAGTTTTGAATCATATTTAATTGTTCTTTAGCACGAGATTCATCATCTTTCATACTGGTAATTGATTTTAAGCGATAATCAAGATCATCTTGTAGACGAGTTAGACGATTACCAAGACCATCTAATTCTTCAACTAATTTAGAATATGCAAATGTTCTTCCTTTACCATGTTCGAACAATACTTTATAGTCTTCATTAATTTTTTCTAGATTTTTACTGATTACATTAAATTTACTTATTTCGGCATCAGACAAATCATAGGTACTTTTAATATCATCCATTTGAAGATAAATGTCATAGACTACTTTATTTACGCCTTCTAGTTTTTTCTTTAGTTTTTTGATATTTTCTCTGAAGATATCCTTAGATTCACGTTCTTTATCAAAACTATTAAAGATAGTATTAAAGTATTCTAACATGGTTTTTAATTCAATATCAGCATTTTCTAGATTAAAGGTTTTCATTTGTTCTAGAATGGTAGATACTTTATTTTGAATTTCTTTAATATTATACTCAATATTTAAATAGTCTAGTGGGAAGCCATCTCTTTGCATACGAAAATATAGAGTTTTGGTTTCTTCTATTTTATTAGGAATCATAAGAGTAGCAATTAATACTAGATCCGGTGCTTTATCAAGAAAATCTTTTAAGGTATTGATATCTTTTTCAAGACTAAGAACAAGTTTTTCTACAGAGACATAATCATTTTTATCCATATATGACTCGAATTTTTTGAATCCGGAGTCGATATTTTCTAAGAATGACTCAATACTATCACCTAGTGGGCCATAATCTTTTTTAGTACGTTCGTATTTACTCTCACATTCACGATATATTGCTTTTAATTTAGTAATAATTGAACGATTTCTTTCTTCTGATTTGGTTATTACTTTAACTTCTTCTAAAAGGCTTTCTGTTTTCTTTTTCAATGATTCTAAGAGGATCTCAATATAGGCTATTTTTTTTAGGGCATTTTGATAATCTTTTCTATCTATCATGAAGTCAGCTTCAGTAATTAGATCTGTTAGAGTATCTATTTTACCTTCTTTAATATCTTTTTCAAACTGTTT
>OJAW01001179.1_pt1 | contig 15900 bp, 11 predicted proteins | sample 1589151 | NCBI WGS metagenome assembly OJAW01 (sample SAMN03283290) | human gut metagenome | biome: human-associated habitat; material: feces | host: Homo sapiens | place: Peru | collected 2012 | reverse complement strand
CCGCCGCTCAGCCGCCAGATCAAGGATCTGGAAGAAGAACTTGGTGTGCCTCTTTTTACCAGAAGTCCGAGAGGTGTTGCCCTGACCGAGGCCGGGGTCAAATTCAGACAGTATGCCCTCCAGATCGAGCATCTGTCCCATCAGTCAATTGAAGTTGTAAAAGAAATGAACAAGGGATTGCAGGGAACTTTATACATTGCCTCTGTAGAAGGCTGGGCCCCGCATCTGATCTCAGAATGGATTGCCGGTTTTCACAAGCTGTATCCGCATGTTGAATTTAATCTGTGGAACGGCAATTCGGATGATGTTTTGCAAAGACTGCAAAACGGGCTGTGTGACCTGGCTGTCATCGTCGGACCATACAATGCAGAAAATCTGGAAGCACAGCCGGTATTTGATGAGCCCTGGGTTGCCATGCTTCCCGCCAACCATCCTCTTGCCAAGGAGCCGGGCGATTCGATTCCTCTAAAAAAGCTGGCTCCCTACGAGCTGATCATTCCTTCCAGACATTCCAGACTGCAGGAAATCACAGACTGGTTTTCCACCCAGAATGTCAAGCCGAAGATCATCTGCCGGATGGCGCACGTCCTCAATGCCTATGAGCTGACCGAACAGAATGTGGGAATTGCCATCTATCCTGCTGCCGCATCCATTTACGCCAACAGCAAAAAGGTCGTTGCCAAAAAACTGATCGAACCATCGGTGACAGCCAGCTACTATCTGGTACAAAGAAAAGAAAAAAAACTCTCCCTTGTTGCGGAAGAGTTTTGGAAATATGCTACTCAGATTCACAAATAGCCTTGCGGACAGCTAAGATAGAAGCCGGTGCCACCGACAATTCATCAATGCCCATTTTTATAAAAGTTTCGGTCAGACCGGTATCTGCACCAAGCTCACCGCAGATGCCGACAAAGATGCCTTCCCGATGTGCATTTTCTATCACCATCCGGATCATGCGCAAAATTGCCGGATGATGCGGATCAAAAAAGCGATCCAGCTTGTCATTCTGCCGGTCAAGTGCCAGTGTATATTGCAAAAGATCATTGGTTCCGATACTGAAAAAATCAACCATCGCAGCCAGCTTATCCGATATCAGGGCGGCAGCCGGTGTTTCGATCATAATCCCTTCTTTGACCCTGCCAAGCTCCGCATTTTCACGCTGCAGTTCTTCTCTGACCGACCGAGAAATCTCTTTGATCTGCAGCACCTCTTTTTCAGAAGTGATCATCGGATACATAATGGAAAGATTCCCATATGCACCGGCACGATATAAGGCCCTTAGCTGTGTTTTAAAAATATCCGGTCTCGTCAGGCATATCCGGATAGCCCGGCAACCCAATGCCGGGTTTTCTTCTTTATCCAGTCCGAAATAGTCTGCCTTTTTATCCGCACCGATATCCATGGTACGGATAATGACCGGTTTTCCATTCATAGCCTGCAAAACCTCTTTATAAATAAGAAACTGTTCCTCCTCTGTCGGAAAATCATTCCGCTCCAGATAAAGAAATTCCGAACGGAACAATCCAATGCCTTCAGCCCCATTTTCCAAAACAGCCTTGATATCCTCCGGTCTGCCAATGTTGGCATAGAGGTCAATGTGCTTCCCGGAGCCCGTGATGCTTTCTTTTTCCTTCCAGTCCAGCAGCTGATGCTTTTTACTGTCATATTCATCCTTTTGCTTTTGATAATCATTTAATGTCTCTGCATCAGGATCCAGGATCAAGCTGCCACGAAAACCGTCAACCACGCACATTTTTCCGTCGTATTCCGGCAAAATCCGTATTCCCGAGAGAGCCGGTATCCCCATTATTTTTGCCAAAATTGCCATATGTGAATACACGGAGCCGGACTGTGTGACCAGGGCCTGTATCATTTCTGCATCAATCCGGACAGTCTGTGACGGCGACAGATCATCGGAAGCCAGTATGACCGGTTCTCTGGTATGGATATCGGTCAGGCTGTGACCGCATAGAATCCGGATCAGGCGGTCTGATACATCCTTGATGTCTGCACTCCGCTCACAAAGATAGTCATTGTTCATCGTGGAAAGCTTTTGTGCGATAGCATCCCTTGTCTCCATAACGGCATACTCCGCATTGACATGCTCTTCATTGATCAGTGCAAGCACCCTGCTTTGGTATTCCATATCCTCCAACAGCATAATGTGCATCTGGAAAATTTCAGCCTGCTTTGCGCCAACCTTTACCTTAGCCTCTTCATAGAGCTGTTCCAACTCCGTGACCGCCGCTTTTTTTGCAGTCTCATACCGATTTACTTCATGCTCTGTATCCTCGATATGAGTCTTAGCCACAGAAGAATCCTCTGTGGCTAAGTATTTTATTTTTCCGATTGCAATTCCTTCACAGATACTTTTTCCAAAAATCTTTTCCATGGCAGGCTCCTGTACTGAAAATCAGACTACAATATCTGTTTCTATTATACTTTAATTTTTGCATTTCAACTACTGCTTATTGTCTGTATTTTGATCTGTTTTTTCAGATGATCCCATGTCTTCCGGATTCTTCAGCCCCTCTGCCCCATCCGGTGGCTCCATACCGTTTGGTTTCTCCGTTCCATCCGGTCTTTCCGTTCCATCCGGTGCTTCCATACCCTCCGGCAGCTCAGGTCTTTCCGTTCCATCCGGCGCTTCCATATCACCACCGGGCTTACCCGTGCCTCCGGGACCTCCCATACCTTTGGTTTCTCCATAGATCAGGCTGTCCATTGCGACCTCTTTGCTCTGTTCTCCGGCGCTTACAGTATATGTGTTACCTACTGCTAACTCAGGACAGCTTAAAACAACACAGTTATAACTTTTTGCCGGTGTGTAGGTTAGCAGGGTCTTACCGCTTTCATCCGTCAGTGTAATCTCCATTTCGGAGGCCTCTGTCAGTGCTGTATCAAATGTCACCATGATACTTCCCTGTGTGGAATCACTGCCAAAGTTTTGCGCCATGCCGCTATATCCGGCTGCTGCCACAATTCCTCCGCTGATGCTCGCACTGCCATCATAATCAAGGGCGCTGTTTCCATCATTTTCCGGTCCGCTGACATATAATTCTCCACCTGATACATACAGGGTGCCATTCGTATCAACCCCATCCCCTTTTGCGTCAATGCTGGTCACACCGCCGGCAATCCTTACATAACAGCCTTCCGTTGCCTGAAACGGTGCCTGACCGCCCTCTCCGGAAGAGGATCCGTCTGCGGCATTGATACCGTCATCTTCCGATATAATATTGATCGTACCGCCATTTATATCTATTGTTTTTCCTTCAATACCTTCATAGCACTCATTGATCTCGATATTGCCATCCTCGACAACCACTGCATCATCTGCATGTATTGCATCATCTCCGGCGGTAATCTCATAGGAACCATCCTCAATGATGACAACACCGTTGCTGTGGATAGCATCGTCCTCGCAGTCAAACCGGTAAGTGCCACTGTATACGACAATGCCCTGAATCCCCTTGATACCTTTCAAGCTGGTGTCATCCTGACTGTCGCTGATATTATTCTCGTTTTCGTCAGTATTTTTCTGATCGTTACCAGAATTATTTTGATTTTTATCTATATTCTTTTGGCTCGTTTCTGTACTATTCTGGTTATTACCACTATTATCCGGTTTCATCCGATCCGCACCGGGCGTTTCCATAGCCATATTACCGGCTTTCTTAGTAACATTACCGCCATTTCCTGTTTTTATATCACAGGTACTTTCATGCATAACCAAAATATTTTCCGCCTGAATACCATCTTCATCTGAATCGATCTTCAGACCGGAGCCGGTAACCACAAGATTTCCTTTCTCTTCATCACTGTCATTGGTCGAACGCAATGCATCCTTTGTGCTCGTAATAGTCAGATCCGCATTTTTTACGATACAGTCATCTTTTCCGGTCACGCCATGATTTATGGCATCCACAGTCACCGTTGCGTTTTCGATCACCAGATCATCCTTTCCGGTGATGCCGTTTTTATAATTGGCTTTCACAGTCAGCGTACCCTTACCGGCAATCACAAGATCTGACTTGGAATAAACACAGGCATTTGGTTCATCATCGTCTTCGGACGCATATTCTCCATCATAGGAATATTCTGCCGCATCCGTCAGGGTATTGGTACTGCCCTCAGCAAGATATACCGTAGTCTCTTCCGATTTGTATACATAGAGAGCGCTGGTATCGGAAGAAGTGATTTCTGCCTGATCAAGCACCAAAACAACCTCTTCATCCGGTGCGTTGACAACCACATTGCCGTCTGACAGGGTTCCTGTTATCAGATAGGTTCCTCCTTTTACAACAGAGATTTCTCCGTCAGCGACTTTGACACCCTCTCCGGAGACATCAATATTCTGATCTGAAAGCGTGATCTTTGTTGCATTTACAAGATCCGGTTCCTTTGTCTCTTCCTTATTTAATGCTTCAGAAAGCAATTCGTCGGCAGCTTTCTTTATTTCATCCGTATCTGCAGAGTTTTCATCCGCATCGGATTGGTCTTTGGACTCCGTTGTCGTGGACGTTTCTGCACCGGTATCTGTTTTCTGATAACCGCTGCAGCCTGCCATGGTCACCGAAAGTCCGACCATGCAAAGTGCTGTCATTCCTTTCCTATACCATTCCTTTGTCTTCATATCCGTTCCTCCGTTTCTGATCCATATTCTTCCCAATCAATATTTCAAATTTCCTGACATTGTTTTCATATCAGATTGTTTCAGGTTTTCCTGATTTCCTATAGCATACCTTCCTTTCTTAAAGCCTACCTAAAGGATTTTTATTTTTTTCTTTAGGTAAGCTTTAGGTAACAAGATTATGATAAGCGTACAAAGGAGGTCATCATATGAAAAAAACAGTTCAATATCGTTTTGAAAGATATGAAAAGAAATATTTTATTACCCCGCAGCAACAGGAATATCTCTTATTCCTTATGCAATCTTACATCAAAGCAGATGAATTTCAAAACTATCCCATCTGCAATATATATTATGACACAGACAACTGGCAGCTTATCCGTGCTTCCATCGACAAGCCTGTATATAAGGAAAAGCTCCGGGTACGAAGCTACGGTGTCCCCAAAAAGGACGACAAGGTCTATATCGAGCTAAAGAAAAAATACATGGGCATCGTATATAAAAGAAGGATTTCCACGGAAGCCTCCCTTTCGGAGTCCTATTTAAAAAACCGTATTCCCTCACAGCCCTACGGACAGATCGGACAGGAAATCAACTGGTTTCAGAAAACCTATCATTCCAAGCCAAAGGTATTTATCCGTTATGACCGGATGGCATTTTCCGGGATTGAAGATCCTGAGCTTCGGATTACCTTTGATACCAACTTACGCTGGCGCAGTACCGATCTGGACTTGCGGCTTGGTGATTTCGGGCAGCCGATTTTGCAGGATGACCGGATCCTGATGGAAATCAAAATGCCCGGATCCTGTCCTCTGTGGCTTTCAGCTATGTTAGCAGAGGCTAACATCTATCCGACATCCTTTTCCAAATACGGCACCTGCTACTCAGAACACATTGTAAAAAATTCAAACCACAATTATAAGGAGGATATTTATTGTGCTTAATTCCATTATTCAGTCAGAGATCACTCTGTCAGCATTTCTCATATGTACCGTTGCATCTCTTATTTTAGGGATTGCGACCGCTTGTATAAATATGTACAAATCCCGATGCTCCCAGAGCTTCGCCATCACGCTTGCCGTCATTCCCGCGATCGTCCAGATCATCATCATGCTGGTAAACGGAAATATCGGTGCCGGAATTGCGGTTGCCGGTGCTTTCAGTCTGGTCCGCTTTCGTTCTCTTCCCGGTACTGCCAAGGAAATTGCTTCTATCTTTTTAGCCATGGCGATCGGACTGGCAACCGGTATGGGCTACATATACCTTGCCGTCATCTTTTTTGTTATTGTGGCACTGGTCATGCTCTGTCTTACCATGCTGCATTTTGGTCAGGGCGATGCAGCCGGACGGATCCTAAAGATTACCATTCCCGAAAATCTCGACTACGACGGGCTTTTTGATGATCTGTTTGAAAAATATCTGAAATCCTATTCACTGGATAAGATCAAGACGAGCAACATGGGAACTCTCTTCGAACTGCAGTATCAGATTACCTTAAAAGACAATGTTTTACCCAAGAAATTTTTTGATGAGCTCCGCTGTCGCAACGGCAACCTCAATATCATCTGCAGCAGGGAATCCGACAGAGATTTATTGTAATTGATTTTTTATAAACCACAATTTATACTACAGACAGATATTGGATAAATCTGACACAAAACGATCATAGACACTTGTATGAAACGAGGTGGGAAGCATGCACTTACTGATTGCCGAAGATGAACTGGATCTGGCAGAGGTTTTAACCGCATTTTTTGAGAAAAATCACTTTGTGGTCACGACCGTCAATGACGGGCTGACAGCCTATGACTATGGTATGTCGGACCAGTTTGACGCGATCATTCTGGATGTTATGATGCCTAAAATGAACGGAATTGAAGTTTTAAAAAAATTACGGGAGCAGGGAATCAAAACACCGATCATGATGCTGACAGCCAAGGTCCAGAAGGACGACCGGATCCTCGGCTTTAATTCCGGAGCCGACGATTATCTTCCCAAGCCTTTTGAGCCGGATGAGCTGATCTGCCGTGTCCGCGCCATGTTAAGAAGAAGCGAAAACTACAAACCGGACATCTTATCCTACGGTGATCTTTTGCTCAACACCGCCAACGGTACACTGTCCTGCGGGCAGCAGTCCATACGTTTAAGCGGCAGGGAATTTCAGCTGATGGAGCTTTTTATGCGCTCCCCCGGCAATGTTTTTTCCGCCGATCATATCATGGAACGGATCTGGGGCTTTGAAAGTGATGCCGAGATCAATGTCGTATGGGTGCATATCTCCAACCTGCGTAAAAAATTAAAGTCCATCGGATCCACGGTTTCTGTCTATGCCAACCGCGGAATGGGCTATGTATTGGAGGACAGACAATGATCAGGCAGTTAAGAAACCGTTTTATCCGGATCACCATGCTGTCCGTATCGGTGGTTATGCTGATCCTTACTTTGATCGTCAATGCAGCCAACTTCATATCCACCAACGCAGATCTGGAGGATCTGCTCGATATGATCTGTGAAAACAGGGGCTCCATTCCTACTGACCGGTTTATTCCGGATGCCAAGCCGGATAAGCCTGCTGATTCTGTTGACAACTCCGATTTAGAGCCAACCGGCACCACACCACCGGCGATTCCCGATAGCAATACAGATTCAAGTCCGGCAAACTATCAGGCAGATCCTGCGACCCGGGATAACCCGGATACAGAGGATAAAATAAACGACACAACTCCACCAACACAGCCCTGGAAATTCAAAGCACCCATGAACCCGGAGACTCCGTACTCCACCCGCTTTTTCTCCCTGCTATTCAATCAGGATGGAAATCTCATAAAGAAGGATCTGGCTCATATAGCCGCGATCACAGACGATGACATCGCCGAATATATCTCCGTCGCTTTAAAGCACGGTGAGGGCTATGGCTATTATTCCGATTACAAATACCGCGTCATCTTACAGGACAACCGGGAATACATGGTCGTTTTTCTGGACTGCTATCAGGAAATCCACGCGATCAGGGTGCTGGCACTTTGTTCCTTTGTGGCCATGGTAGTGTGTATCGGTCTTGTTTATATTCTGGTGGTGATCTTTTCCAAACGTGCCATTGATCCTGTGGTACAAAGCCAGAAGCAGCAAAAGCAGTTTATCACCGACGCAAGCCATGAGCTCAAGACACCGATCACGGTCATTGCCACAAGCCTGAAGGTATTGGAAATGGAAGTCGGACAACAGAAGTGGATCGATAAAGCCCGCAGCCAGACAGAAAAGCTCAGGGAGCTCGTCAATTCCCTTGTGACCTTATCCCGCATGGATGAAGAGGATTCTCCCTTAAAATTTGAACATTTTTCAATTAGCGATGCCTTACAGGAAACGGTTGATTCCTTTACGGACTACGCAGAGTCAAACGGCCATGCACTCAAGGTAACTATTACCCCGGATCTGGATTTTTACGGTGACGAATATGCCATCCGTCAGCTTGCATCCATTTTACTGGACAATGCCGTCAAATATGCTGCTGCCGGTTCGGATATTACATTTTCCCTTGTGAAAAATAAGAAGCATATTCTGTTAAAAACCTCTAACGCCTGTCAGAACCTTGACGAAGATGCTCTCCGGCATTTGTTTGACCGTTTCTACCGGCCGGATCAGTCCAGAAATCACAAGACCGGCGGCTTTGGAATCGGTCTTTCCATTGCACGCAGCATTGCAGAAGGACATAAAGGAACCATTCATGCCTGCTGCCCTGTTAAAGATCAGATTGAATTTACGGTTAGATTATAAAAACGCCAAAGAAACCGCATTATTGTTTTAATTCTTTTTAAAAAGGCGCAAAAAAATGCTTGAATTCCATCTTGAAAAAGCAATATATTAGTATTACTAATACACAGAAAATATCAGATAAAAGACAAGGAGTGAACATTATGAAACAAAAATGGTGGCACAACAAAGTTGCATATCAGATTTACCCCAAAAGCTTTTTGGATACCAATGCTGATGGAATCGGTGATTTACGCGGAATTATTTCAAAACTGGATTATTTAAAGTCGCTGGGAATTGACATCATATGGCTTTCCCCTATTTATCAGTCTCCCTTTGTAGATCAGGGATACGATATATCCGATTATTATGCCATTGCCAAAGAATTTGGTACGATGGAAGAATTTGAAGAATTGTTAGCCGAGGCTAAAAAACGTAATATGTACATTATCATGGATCTGGTCATCAACCACTGCTCCGACAAGCATGAGTGGTTCCAGAAGGCTTTGGCCGATCCGTATGGTGAATATGCCGATTATTTTTATTTCCGCAAGGGTAAAAACGGCAACCCGCCGAGCAATTACCGTTCATACTTTGGCGGCAGCTGCTGGGAGCCGGTTCCCGGTACGGATCTGTACTATTTTCATATGTTTGCCAAGGAGCAGCCGGATTTAAACTGGGAAAATCCCAGACTTTTGGATGAGCTTTACCGTATGATCAACTGGTGGCTTGACAAGGGGCTTGCCGGTTTCCGTATCGACGCGATCATCAATATCAAAAAAGATCCTGATTTCCCCGATTTTGAACCGGACGGACCGGATGGACTGGCTAACTGCTGGAAAATGGTTGAGCATGTTCACGGTGTAGGTAAGCTGTTGGAGGATCTGAAAATTCACACCTTCCAGAAATACGATGCCTTTACCGTTGCGGAAGTTTTCAATATGAAGGACGATGAATTGAATGAATTTATCGGTGAAAACGGACATTTTTCCACCATGTTTGACTTCAGTGCCCATACACTGAGTACCGGTGAACACGGTTGGTATGATGCCCCGGAGATTTCCTTTAAAGAATGGAGAGAAAGTATCGTCAGATCCCAGCTTCAGGCACAAAACTACGGATTTGAGGCCAACATCATTGAAAATCATGATGAACCCCGCGGTGCGTCCCGCTATCTTCCGGAATATGCACAGACTCCAATGGGCATCAAAATGCTTGGTACTACCAGCGTTCTGCTACGCGGAATCCCCTTTATCTATCAGGGACAGGAAATCGGCATGCAAAATGCAGTCTTTGAAAGCATTGATGAATATGATGACATCAACACCAAGGACCAGTACCAGTTAGCACGGGCTGCCGGGCTGACCGAAAAAGAAGCTCTCGCTGCCTGCTATCGCATGAGCCGTGACAACGCACGCACTCCCATGCAGTGGAGCAATGATTTCAATGCCGGTTTTACCAAGGGAACACCGTGGCTCAAATTAAATGACAATTATCATAGCATCAATGTGAAAAGCCAGATTGACAATCCGGATTCGGTACTCAATTACTATAAGGCTCTGATTCACCTCCGCAAGTCCGAGGCTTATCAGGAAACCTTTACATATGGAAAATTTGTACCTGCATATATGGATCGTGATACAGTGATGGCATATTACCGCCAGACAGACAGTCAGAAAATATTAGTCGCTGCTAACTTCGGAAAGGATCCTGTCAGCCTGACGCTTGAGGCTCCGGCAGCAGAAATTCTTTTATCCAACCGGGGACGTACAGAGCTTCCAAAGGATGAGTTGACATTGGAAAGCTGTGAAGTGATGGTTGTATTGATGTAACAAAACCTGTCATTCATTCAGATCGTGACGATACAGATACAGGATGGATCCAAAGAAACCGATAAAGATTCCCGGATATCCGACAAAGCATAACAGCCAGGATATTCCGGGAAAATATATTTTACCCAGAACCAGCCAGATCAGTCCGCCGATCAGACAATATTCCACGATTGACAACAGGATAAACAATTTATTTTTATACTCATTTTTTAAACGCAGTGTTTTTATGGTATTCCAGATCTTTTTCATAATTCTTACCTCCCAAATGACAGGTTTATCATTGGTCCATACCGGCGAATTGGTCCGCCGGAGGAGCTTTCATATGATAAGAATAAACCCCGATTGTAAAGTGCAATACCATGCTCGCGTAAAGAATATGTAAAAATCTCCATGATGCATATGATAACTATGATCATACATATCATGGAGATTTTGTTTTGTATATAAATATCTTTGTTTCCGTTGTTATATTGCTATTTCTATCCTATTTTTATTGCTATTTTCGCTGCTATTTTTACTGCTATTTCAATTCCCATATTGAATTTATCATTGATCAGATTCATTCTGCATATATATTTTTTCTTCCTGCAGCATCGGATAACGGATCAGACTGTGACCGTCCAGATCTTCCCTATGCATATCCACGGCGCTGATCTGATGACCGGTATATGTCGTATAATAATAAATTCCTTTCATGGCATTCCAGCAGGATGTATAAATCGTGATCTCGTATTTTCCTTCTGCCACCTCACAGCAGCCTCTCTGCTGGTCAACCGATCCCAAGATATGAAAAAACTGTCCGACACTGTCCGTCTCACTCTCGCCGGATACCGCATGCATTTTCACAAAAGCCACACGCACAAAGCGGGATGCGGATGACAGGTCTCCGGGAAGCCCCAGCGCACCCATTCCGCGGCTGTAGGTCTGCAAAGAAAGCTTGTCAGAAAACAGATTTTCCGGCTGCTTTGGCGATAAATGCATATAGTTATTGAGGTTAAACATCTGCTTGTCAAAGGGCGGATTGTTGGTAAGGACCCCCACCGGGTTATCGTAAACCTTCAGTCCTTCCTCCACAGCTTCAACCGTAATGGCTCCGCTTTGATCCGCGATAATCCAGTGAAGCTGTGCCGCGGGGAGCTGTTCGCTAAACGGCGTGCCTGTTAAATTGGTTTCTTTTAAAAGCTTTTTAGCTTCTTCCAGATTTTGGCACTGGCTGAGTATCCACGGAATAAATTCATACTGCGCCACATTGCATCCATCATCAGAGGGCTTTGCATAAACGGCATTGCCCACAAAGTTAAGCCCTGCCATTCCCAGTCCTTTTTCATTGACCGCATCATAATAAAGCGGATAATCCCCGGCTACATGCGCCATTCCGATCATTGCATAATGCGTTTCTCTTTTTCCCTGATAGCAGAATGTCAATGGATAGTTTCTGGGCATGATCGTAATTTCTTCTCCATATGAAAATTCATAGTCGAGGGTACGACCCATGTAAAAATCTTTTGACTGATAAGTTGCTGCTGTACACATATTGAAACCTCTCCTGTTATATCTTAAAATCCTGCATAATTTCCGGTCCTGTCTGCCGGCAGTCCATGTCCGTATATAATTATATGATACCACATATATGATATTTTACCCACAAATTTCAGAAACCTCGCCGGCAATGCAGATATGAAGCCTCTCAATTATCCAAGACATTTATCAATCATCTCTAAAATCTGATCCTGTCTTGCAGGCTTAAGCAGATATCCGTCCGGCTTTAATTTCAGAAGCTCTTCAATATATTCCCGGTCGGACACAGCTGATAAAATAACCACCGGGAGCTTTTCATACCTTTGATTGGAACGGATAACCCGCAGCACCATCTTCCCATTGATCAGCGGCATTTCATAATCAAGAAAAATCATATCCGGACAATCTTTTTGCAGGATTTCCATGGCCTGAGCACCGGAAACCGCTATGGAAACTTTGTATTTATCACTTATAAGTGCTTTCATTGTGCGTAATAGCAGGGGATTGTCATCGACAAACAAAATGTGCTTTCTGCGTTCTTCCTTTCCCAACACCTTTTTCTCATAATCGGAATAATCTACTCCGGTTATCCCGCAAAGAACCTGTATAATTTTCTGGTTGCTTACCGGACGCAGAATCTTCTGTGCATTCACACATTCATCTATCCAGTCATATGCTTTCATTACATAAGCATTTCCCACAATAATCGCATTCAGGCTGCGGTTTTCTTTCAAAAGCATCCGTATTGTTTTCATATCCATTTCTCTAATACGACTCAGCAATACGAGTATCACATCAGGTTCAAAAACACGTAGAAGCCTGCCGGCAAAAGAACCTTCCGGCAGGCAGAGCTGTACCTGAAAATATGGCAGCAATGCCTCATTCATGCTTTTTGTAACCTCATTCATCTCAGCTATCAACAACACCCGCTTCATACTTCATTCTCCTCTATATCACAAAGTATTTTTTGTCCTATTTCCACAGCCTTTTTATCATCCAGATCACGCACTGCATCGAGAATCCTTTCAACATCCTCCTGATACACTCCTTCATAAAAATCCATTCTCAGCTTCCCAGCCAGGCGGTCTGCCTCATCAAAATCATATTTTTTCATGGCCTCCATCAGCAGCTTTATCAAAAATGTTAGTTCTTCCGGATCCGGAGATTCTGTACCTTTTTCTTCTTTTATCTGCTTTTTTATGGCAGTCACAGATGCGAGCTCCTGTTCCGCCACTTCCATCTCATCCATTAAGACAGGCAGGAGACACTTCATCTTATCCACATTCCGATTCCATGCAGCTGTCTCCAGAATACGTGAAAGCCCGGAAATCGATACCGCCCCGACCGTTGCTGAAAGCCCCTTTAAGGAATGCACCTGAATCCGGAATTTTTCTATATCAAATGCAGCAGCATCCTCACAAAAAGCACTCCACTCCCTGTGTCTGTCTGAAAGTGTCTGTAAAAATCCGTTTAACAAATTCACAAGTACCTGTTCATCCGGGATATAGAGCCTTGCATAATCCCACATAAAGGATGACAAATCAGGAAGCTCTACCGTACTTTCCGGCACTGCACTTTCCGGTCCTGCCTTTTCCGGATCTGCTTTTTCAATGGATAATATTCTTTCTTTGTCTATAAACCTACGGATTATTGTTTCCATTTTCTTTGGATCAATCGGCTTTGATAAATATCCGTCAAATCCGGCGCGCTCATACTCTTCCTTTGCTCCGGCAATCGCATTGGCGGTCAGCATGATAACCGGAGTTATCCGGTTTTTTCCATCCGGGTCTGCCTTGAGCTTATGCAAGGTTTCAATCCCATCCATATCCGGCATCATATTATCCATAAATATCAGGTCATATTGCTCTTTTCCTGCTTTTGCAAGACATTCCGCTCCACTACCGGCTTCCGCAACCTGTATGCCGGTCTGCTTTAAAAGACAGCGGAACACCTTTCGGTTCAGTTCAATATCATCTGTTACAAGCACCTTCACATCCGGTGCCCTGAAGCCGGCTTCGTGTATCTCATTTCCGATATCGGCATGCAGCCTTTTTCCCAGGTCACCTACTTCCTGCCAATTATTGATTTTCTGTTCAAGAGTGAATGAAAAAACAGAACCCTGCCCATAAATACTCTCAACACAGAGAGTCGAATTCATAAGCATAAGCAGTTGTTGTGTAATGTTGATCCCCAGTCCGGTTCCTTCAATTGAACGGTTACGCTTTTCTTCAAGCCTTGCAAACTCTGTAAACAGCTTTTCTTTATCCTCATCCCTGATTCCAATTCCGGTATCCTTTACCTGAAAATGAAGATTACAGGTATCATTTTTTACTTCTCCCGTTATCTGCAGGGTCACACTTCCCTTTTTTGTATACTTCACAGCATTGGTCAGTAAATTGATCAATATCTGTTTCAGGCGGATATCATCTCCGCAAAGACCGGATGGAAGTTTCTCATCAACTTCAATGCTAAAAGTAAGTCCCTTATCCTCCGCACGTTTTTCTATCAGCAGATAAACATCATAAACCAGACTGGACAGCTGGTACGATACCGGAACAATCTCCATTCGTCCGGATTCGATTTTGGAAAAATCAAGAATGTCATTAACGATCCCAAGAAGTGCATTAGACGCAGAATGAATGTCTCTGGCATAGGACAGTATCTCTTTATCACTGCTTTCCCTGAGGATCATCTCACTCATCCCGGTAATCGCATGAAGCGGTGTCCTTATCTCATGTGACATATTTGCCAGAAAGGTTGATTTGGCCCGGTTTGCACTGTCTGCCAGCTTTTTTTCTTCCTTTAGCTGCTCGATCAGGTGAATATCCGGACTTTCCACTGTCAGAAAAAATCCAATATTGACCAATGTAATTCCCAGACAGGATACAAGCGAAAGCGGCACCAATGCCTGATAAACCGAAATTCCGACCTGGAATAAGATTGTAACCACAATGATCCAGCGTTTCTTTTTTTCCATTTCCCGGTAATGCAAAAACAGGGAGAAACACATCATAACGGTATAAACGGCGACCCCAACATATGTCACATAAGCAGCCGGTCCATATGAATAATTTCCCCGATCCGTCACCCGGTAATAAAGAGGCAGTATTCCGCTTGCCAAAACAGTGACTACCCAAAATACGGATGAGGCCCTGTGCATCGGACGTTCACCAAATATCATAAGCAGAACATAATGATAGATCAGATAAATGCAGGTCACCAGACTGATCAGAAAGCATCTATGCATGACATGATTAAAAACAGAAGGAACGTCATCCATATGATTCACGGTATAAACCGTAATCCAATCAAAGATCAAATAAAAAAAAGAGATAAACAGTAATGCAGAATATACCTTGTGTGATTCGGTTTTGATCCGCTTTACCGAAAAATAAAGCAACATGATAAATACTGTAATTATAAAACATCCTATCTGTAATTTTGCCATCTTTACCTCAACGTGATCAACTTATTTTCCTTTGCAATCCTTAGTGCCTGTTGTCTGGATCTGGCATTCAGCTTGGTATAAATATTTTTAATATGAAATTTTACCGTATTGATGCTGACGTCCATAAATTCTGCAATCTCGTTATTGGATCTTTCATCCTCCATCAGACACAGGATTTCCTGTTCTGTTTCAGTTAGCGGCTGATAATCTTCCTTGGGCCTGCGCAGATAGTCCGGATATAAAAGTGCCATTCTCTTTGCCAACAAAATGAGCTGATCTAAATATGCCCGGTCGGACTGCCTTTCTTTTTTATAGCTGCGGAGCAGAAAATATACTTTCTCTCCTTCATCTGCAACCAGCCTGTCAAATCTTCTTTCTTCTATAATGGGAAGAATGCTATCCAAAATCGTATAAGCCTCTGCAGGATTCCCATCAAGGAAATAGCTGATGGCACACAAAAGCTCTATCTCACACAAGTCCATAACTCTTCCACCCTGCTGCAGTGGTTTCTTTAAATATTCCGAAAGTGATATAGCTGCCAGATATTTTTCTTCCAATATATAGGCGCGCATTTTGACCATATACTTGTATGTATCCAGCATGCAGAGCTCACCCAGTTCATTGGGAGCCTCATTCTTCATCCATTGCAAAATCGTATGCACGTCCCCATCGTACAACATTTCCTTGGCTCGCAATGCACTGAAATTCTCAAACAGCCA
>OJAW01001178.1_pt1 | contig 15900 bp, 10 predicted proteins | sample 1589151 | NCBI WGS metagenome assembly OJAW01 (sample SAMN03283290) | human gut metagenome | biome: human-associated habitat; material: feces | host: Homo sapiens | place: Peru | collected 2012 | reverse complement strand
CATTTCTTTTTGCTTCTTTGAACATATCACGAACACGTGATGCTCCGACACCTACAAATAATTCAACGAAATCTGAACCACTTATAAAGAAGAATGGTACATTAGCTTCACCAGCAATAGCTTTAGCAAGTAAAGTTTTACCTGTTCCTGGAGGACCTACTAATAAAACTCCTTTAGGAATTCTTGCTCCCATTTTTTCAAACTTTTTAGGGTTCTTTAGAAAATCAATTAATTCTTCAACTTCTTCTTTTTCTTCTTTTAATCCAGCTACATCTTTGAAGCTCTTCTTATCAGAATCATTGCTTAATCTAGCTTTACTTCTACCAAAATCCATTGAGTTCTTATTGGAATTAGCTAATTTTGTAAATAAAATATACATTATTACTACCATTAATAATAAAGGTAATACATTAACTGCTAAATATAGAATTATGTTTTCACCTGGATCTGGATTTGTATCATATTCTTTTACATTATTTTCATTAATAAGTTCAAGAACTGTGTCTAGTTCACTTGCTACAACTCTTGATGTAAATTTTTCAGATTTTTTATATCCTTCTAATCTACCTTCAATAACATATATACTTTTGTTACTTTGAGGAGTAACTGTTACTTCTGTTACGTTATTTTCTTTTAATTCTGAGATTAATTCCCCTGTTTTTAGTTCTTTAATTGTTGTTCCTTGCATATTTAGTGCAAGTAGTACAAAAGCAATTACTGCCATTAGAACTACGTAGGGTAATAAATTTTTAAAATTGTTATTTTTTTTCATTTTTGTATTCATTTATTCGATTCACCTTGCCTCACATTTAATTATTATATCATATTTTTCAGAAAAGTCTTTAGAAAATTGTGATTTTTTTAGATTTGGTACCCATAAAATGGTATTATTTGCATCAACTAGGATGGGATAAGTGCTTCTTTTATGTTTCGGAACCTTATTATCTATAAAAATATCACTTACTTTTTTACTACCATTTAAATTCTTAACAACTATTCTATCGCCATTATCATATGACCTTATATACAAAGGAAGTTTTATTTCATTACTATTTAATAATATACATGAATTTGTATTATCTTTTTTAGTCTCATCATTATAATAAAAGTAATAATCTGATAATTTCATATCTTTATCTATTAAAACTTTATTTAATATTTCACTATTTTTCTTTAAAATCAAAATTTTTCCATAACTATTTATTCCTTGATAGTTGTTGTTTAAATCTATTTCTTTGTTATCTAATGTGTATAACTTCATTAGATTTTTCATTTGTTCATCAGATATGTCAAATATATCATCTTTTTGAATTTCTTTAATAAGTAATTCTAAAGCTTTTCTTTTGATAAAATCACTTTCACCCTTTATTTTGTTGATAACTATTTTGTTATCAACAATAAAATTATTATTTCTAATATAAGTATTAACAAAATTATCATATTCTATTAATTCTTTTGAAAATTTTAAATATTTTTCGTGCACCTTTTTATTCTCTTTTTTTAAAAACGGCAATATATAATGGCGGTATTTATTTCTAGTGTGTTTTAATTCTTCATTAGTTTTATCAATGCGATATGGAATATTTTTATCATTTAAGTAGTTTAGAATGTTTTCTTTTGTGGTACTTAACAATGGTCTTAGAATTTTATAGTTATTGTTTTCATTAATCATTTTAATTCCTATATAACCACTTAAATTACTTCCGCGAGTTAAACGCATTTGAATTGTTTCAATTAAATCATCACCATGATGTGCAGTTAATAAAACATTTGCATTATACTTTTTTATTAATTTATTAAAGAAATCATATCTTCTTTTGCGAGCATCTTCTTCACTAAATTTATTGTTGCTATATTTAGTTATTTCAAGCAATTCAAATATTAAGTTATTTTCTTTTGAATAGTTTTCTACCATTTCTTTTTCTTCTTCGCTTTCAATTCTTAATTTATGATTTACATGAGCAACTATAATTTTTAAATTTAGTTCATTTTTTAATTCATTTACTAAGCTTAATAGACACATTGAATCTGGTCCACCACTGCAAGCTACTACAACTATGTCATTTTTATTAATATTTTCTTTTAAAAATTCTAGTTCTTTATTCATTTTAGCTCCTTTAGATTATACACCAACATATCCATAATATTGCCATCCAATATCTTTTCTGGTTCATTATTTTGATAATTAGTACGATGATCTTTAACCATTTTATAAGGTTCTAAAATATAACTTCTTATTTGACTTCCAAAATTGATACTTGATGATTCACCTTTTAATTCATTTGTTTTTTGTCTTTCTTTTTCTAGTTCAATCATGTATAACTTATTTTTTAACATTTTCATGGCTTGTTCTTTGTTATTTAATTGACTTCGTTCATTTTGACAAGTAACTACGGTTTTAGTTGGTATATGAGTTATTCTTACTGCGGAATTACTTGTATTTACAGATTGACCTCCAGCTCCACTTGAATGATATACATCTATTTTCAAATCACTTTCTTTTATTTCAACGTTTATTTCTTTTTTTATCTCTGGCATAATACTTACTGATGCAAATGATGTATGTCTTCTTGCTCCGGCATCAAATGGAGATATTCTAACTAAACGATGAACACCAGTTTCATTTTTTAAATAACCATAAGCATAATCGCCACTAATTTTTAAGGTAACGCTTTTTATACCAGCCTCTTCACCATTTTGTTCATCAATTATTTCCCACTTATAGTTGTATTTTTCGCAAAATCTTTGATACATCCTTTCAAGCATGCTTGCCCAGTCACATGATTCAGTTCCTCCAGCTCCGGGATGAATTTCTAAATATACATTTAATGAATCAAATTCCCCGTTTAGAGTAACAGCTGTTTCTAAGTCATTTATTTTACTACTTAGTGTTGATAACTCTTCACTTATCAACAAAATAATATCATTATCAACATCACTATTTAATAATTCTAAACCTTCATTAATTTGTTTATTTAAATCACTATATAGATTTAATTCTTTTTTTAAATTAGATAATTCCTTATTAACTTCGTTTGCTCTATCAACATTTTGCCAAAAATTTTCTTTTGTTTGTTCTTCTTCTAGTTCTTTGATTCTATTTTTCTTTTCTTCTAAGTCAAAGATACCTCCCAAGATCATTCAAAGTTTTATTATACTCTGATAATTTTGTTAACAATTCTTCTTTTTGCATAGTTCTTCCTTTCTTTTGAAAATCAAAAACACTCACTTTTTTTGCCAGTAAATAAATTATAATATATATACGTATGTTAATCAAGTGTTTTTTTATTTAATTTTTATTATAGAAAAAAGATACAGAATTATTCCATATCTTTAAAATATTATTTAATTTTTCTTGCTTCAAGGTAATATCTCTTGTCATATGAATGACCCATTGAGAAAGTTTTTCTTGGAAGTGAACCATCAAGAATTACTGTTTTAAACAATTCACTCTTAGGCATAGCATCAAATATAAAACCTACATTATTATCATTTTTACGAGTTAATTCTTTAGTTACTTCTTCACCATGAATATAATCTATTTTCCCAGCATTTTCTTTTAGATATTCATCTAAAAATATTTGAATTGAACCAACAGAAATATTTGATTTTGGATTTTCTATATACCAAATTTCATCTATATCGTTTGTTATTATTTCAAATTTTTCGCCGTTTCCTTCTTTGTTAATATTATAATATTCTTTTAATTTTTTTATTAAATTTTCTGGATTTGTATCAAAAACAACTCTGTTGATTGCTTCAAATTCTAATGCATCACTATGTAAATTTACAAGTTCTACTAATGCATAACGAGCTGGGTTATTTAAGTATTCTTCTTCACTCATTGTTTTCTTTAAGTTTTCATAACAAGCCTTTGCTGTTGCAAGTGAATGATTTCCATCTCCCATGGCAAATAATAAAACACCTTTATTTTTAACATCATACTTCTTTTCAAATGAATCTTCATCTGCTAGAAGTTCTAACTTTCTATCAATTTCATCCATTGTGCCATTATTAAGTAAATATCCTTTGACATGTCCACCATCTTTCATTAAGTCAAAATCATAAACAACATCATTTTCATTTACTTTTGTTTTTAGTGATTCAATAATGTCTTTTTTGTCATCATCAATTAAAATCATGATATGAGGAAGTTCTAAAGTTGCGTTTTCTCTGATTTTAACACGTGGTGGTATTCTTTCTATAACTGTTTTTTCTGTTGCTCTGATTGGGGTTTGACTTCCAATTTCATAGTTATAACCTTCAAGGTCAACGATTCCCATTAAACCTTCGCGGATTTTTCCATCCTTTTGAGTTCTTTGTAAATATATCATGCTATCTTTATATTCATTAAAGAAATTTTCATCCATTAATTCTTTCATATTTTCGTTAATGTTATTAATTCTTTCTTGAACATTTTCTTCTTCAAGATATATTTCTGGTAATGTTAATTTCAATGTTGATGGATTTTCTCCGACGATTTTTTCAACATCAGCCCAATATTCTGGTTCACTTGTATATTGGTCACAAGCTACTACACTCCATTTTGTCATATCTGCATTTTTAGGAAGTAGTATATTTCCTCTTTTAAAAGGTATTTTCATTTATTTCATCTCCTTATAAAAGATTATATCATAATTACTTTTTATTTTAAATCTCTATTGTTGATATTTTGTTATATCATCAACTTTTAAGGCAAAGTATGGAACATCTTTGTTTTCTTCTTTGATAAATAATGCAAAAGTATTATCAACATTAAAGTATCTTACATCATCTGGTCCAATACTCACTGTTTTTGTCATATCCATTGCTGCTTCACTTTTTACTTTTCCACCAGTTTCATCTAATCTAAATTCAATACTTTGAAGTGCTTGATATATTTCACATTCATCACCATCTTTTGCTAAAAACTTTTTATTTTCTAGTTCTTTAAATTCTTGTTTTACTTTTAAATCAATATATGGAGCTTTGAACGTATCTTCATTTGAAAGTTTTTCATCTCCGGAATATTCTTCTTTATTTTTTAATAAATTTTCATATATTGTTGCAAATGTATCTCCGTTTGGATTTTTATAAAATATTACTTCATCATTATTTTTTGTTGTAACTGATACTGCAAATTCATCTGAATTGTTATAAAATAATACTCTTATTTGACTTCTTACTTTTTCACCAGATTTTGTATTTATGCCAAAATATCTAACATTTTCTTTATCACCAAATGATGCGTTATCTAGTGTTTTAAATTTGTATTTATATTCAAATTCACGATATAACATTGAATAGAAGAAATATCTTTTTGTGTTTGATTCATTATTATTTAAATCTTCTTCATTCCAACTAAAATCATTTAAGATATCACTTTCTTGATTAAATTTTTCTTTGATACCTTTCTCAATTTCTTCTTTTAGTTCCAAAGTTTTAAGTCCATAATTTTTGTAATAATAATCACCCGATATCATATCTTCAGTGAAGTACTCCTTGTTAAGATTTTCTACCGCTTTGTTTTTAGTTTTGAATGTTATATCTTGCTTTACAACTTCATTTTTTAAGTCATTCCAAACCAATTGAAATGTTGGACTCCATGCTGTGTCTTTGGTTATTTCATCATACATCGTTGGTATAACTGTTACACCTTCAGTTTCTTTGATTGGTTTCTTGTTTTCTTTTTTTACTGCTAGTGCTATTACGCTGATGATAAGCACTACAATAATACTTATTTTTAGAATTGTTTCCTTTTTTTCCACAAACATCATCTCCTTATATTAATAATAACATAAAGTTTCATTTATTTAAATAGTTTTATAAAATATCTTCTGCATCTAATTCATAATGCATAACTATGTCTCTGTCATAATAAGTTATTCTGCCACTTGGTAATAGCAACATTCTATTTATTCCTAAATTGTCAACAAAATCTAAGTTGTGGGAAACTATCAACATTGTTCCTTCATATGTTTTGAAAGTATCTGCAATTATTGCTTGAGTCATTGGATCTAGATGATTGGTTGGTTCATCAAGTAATAATGTATTTGCTCCACTTAAAGAAATTTTTGCTAAAGCTACACGACTTCTTTCACCTGGTGATAATACTGAAATGTTTTTGTATATATCGTCTCCCGAAAATAAAAAACTACCAAGTATTCTTCTAATTTCATAATCTGCTAAACCAAAATTTTTAAAATTATCAAGTATAGTTTTGTTGGTATCTAATATTTCATGTTCTTGAGCATAATATGATATATCTGTTTTGTCTGTTATTTCTATGTTACCCTCGATAGGTTTTAAGTAACCCATTATTAATCTTAAGAGAGTTGTTTTACCAATGCCATTTTCACCTACTACTAAGAGTTTTTCTCCACGTGATAAATCAAAGTTTAAGTTTTGATATAATAAATTATCTTCGTCATAACCAAATGTTAGATTATTGCATTTTAAAGGAATGCTATAACTTGGTCTATTTATTTGAATATTGAATCTTGTGTAATTATTACTTTTTTCTAAAGTTACTTTTTCTTTTTGTAATCTTTCCAATTTTTTAATTCTATCTTTTGCAATGTTTGCCTTTTTTTCATTACCACCAATATATTTTGCAATTATATTTTTTAATTTTTCTTCTTCCTTTATTTGGCGATCATATAACCTTTTCTTTGCTAAATCTCTTTCTTGTTTTATTTTTTGGTATTTTTCATAGTTACCATTGTAAATTGTGGTATCATGTTTTATTTTATCGACATATAATGTTTTGTTGGTAACTTCATTTAAGAATTCTGTATCATGGGAAATAACTAAGATGATTCCATGATATTTTTTTAAATAATCTATAATATAATCTTTTGTATCTAAATCTAAATGATTGGTTGGTTCATCTAATAACAATATTTCGGGGTTACTATATAATAATCTAGCAAATGCTATTTTTGATTTTTGCCCACCAGAGATGTCTTTTAGTTTTAAGTCTAATAATTCATCATTTATGTTCATACCACTTATTATTTTAAGAAGTATTGATTCCGCGTTGTATTCATCATAATATTCTAGCATTTCACTTACTCTATTTATTTTTTTATAATATTTTTTTAATTCATAATCATTATCTATAGTTGCTATTGTTTGGTATAAATCTTCGAGTTCTTTTTTTAATTTTTTTATTGGTCTTCCTTCAAGAAGATAATCAAATACAGTTTCTTCTTTATCTTCTACATCATCCATTATAACTTGGGGCAAGTATCCAATTTTTATTTTGGTATCTAATTTAATAGTTCCACTATCCGGAGTTAAATTACCTAATAATATATTTAATAATGTTGATTTACCTGCACCATTTACTCCAATTATACCAACTTTATCATTGTTATTAACTTGGAATGAAGCATTATCAAAAATCACTTGGGTACCAAATGACATGCACAAATTATCTATTTTCATGGATAACACTCCTTCCTTTTTGTTTATTATAATATATATCAACTTGTTTAACAAGTAATTTTTTAAAAGTGTTTTTATTGTAACATACGTTTGGAACATTGTCAATACATTTGTTTGAAAATTTATTTAATAAAAAAGACCTATTTGTTAATAAGTCTAATTTAATTTTTTATCTAATATTTTTAGTAGAGCTTCATTACCTTTTTCTGTTAAATGAATTCCATCCGCCATTAAGTAATCTTTATTTTTTTGAATTTTACTATAGAAATTTATTACTTCAACATTATCATATTTTGATAAGCTATCCAATGGTTTTCCACTTGATACAATATATAGTTTACTATCTTTACATAGTTCAATTAATTCTTGATATTCTTTTGTTGATATAATTGTTGAATTATCAAAAGCTATTACTATTTTTTTAGATAACGTATCTTCTGCGATGGCTTTTTCAATTGATGCTTTTAAATCTAAATAACTAAATTCTTTTTTAACTTCAAATTTTGCATCAGAGAAGTTTGTTTGAATTGCTTCGAAGTTATAGAATAAAATATCATTACCATAGAACATGGTTTTATTTTTTAACTCTTCTTTATGTTCTTTGATTAATTCATCTTTTTTAGTTTTAAAATTATCTTTGTATACATTATAGATTGCATTATAAACAATATTTGTATATTCCCTTCTACCTTTTGGAGGAAGATGAATACCATCTGAATAGAACCAATCTTTTTGTCCTTGTGATAATGTGTACCAATCAATGATGTGAAGGTTAGAATATTTTGTTGATAACTCATTTAGGCTTTCATTAACACTTGGCATATTTGTTGTATTTATCCAGAAAACTGTTCGATCTGTTAAAAGATCCATTATTTTTTCTTTGCAACCGTTTTTACAATCACCATTTGTTCCAAGATGGATAACTACTGGGTCACCAAGTTTGTTATTTTCTTTTAATTCACTGATTATTTGGTAACCTACGTATGTTGAACGTGATTCTTTTGAATCAAAATAACTATTTGGGAAAGTTTCATGTAAATTGTTCATTGCTCCGAGCATTACTGAGTCACCGATGAATGTTACTGGTAAAGCCTTGGTTAGTTCTTCATAGTTTGCTTCAGATTCTAACTTTTCTAATTCTTTTGTCCAGTCATCTTCTTCTTGTTGTTTTATTTGTTGATACTCCTTTTGTTTTTCTTCCATAATTTTTGCATTTTCTGCGAGTTCTGCTTCGAGTTCTTTCATTTCCTTTTGATGATTTTTTACTGTTATGTATTTGTAACCTCCAAATGTCGTTGCTCCGATGATGACAATTAATAAAATGATACCAGTAACTTTAATTTTTTTTCTTTTTCTTGTAGCCATATTTAATATATATGAAAGTATTATTGTAACTATAATTATCAAAGGCGTTTTCAAGTGATGATTAATGTTAATATATTGTGATAAGTAAATTACCGGATATTGAATTAAATATATTTCATAACTAATATCTGATATTCTTTTTACTATTTTATCAAAAATATTTAACTCAGACTTGTTAGTGGTTCCATAATCTATAAGACGACATGAGATAAGAGTTACTAAAATCATGCTTATTGTAAAAAGCTTTGATGTTGATTTTACAAATATAAATAAGATTAGGGAAATTCCAAGATAAATATAGAATAATACTTTCGATAATCCTCCTTTCTTTATTTTTTCTGGTATTAATGGTTTATAATATGAATGAATAAATCCTAGTGATACTCCGAAGAATATCGAGAAACACCTTGCAAATGTGTTATAGTATGCATTCATGATATTTGATGAATGAGATGTTATTAAAAAGTAGATGATGCTTGCAGTGGCAAACACTAATGGAATTATACAAGACATTAGTTTATCTATTTTTTTACCAGATTTTTTTAGTAATTTAAATAGGAATGGGAATATTAATTCAAATTGTAGAAGAATTCCAATATACCATAGGTGCATAAATGGTGAATCAACATGTCTTGCAAAGTAATCTAAGTTAGCACTAATCTGCCAAAAGTTGTTGTATCCCAGTAGTACTGATGTAGTTTCATTTTTAAGGCTTATCCAGTAAATATTTTTAAAAAATGATGTTACTCCGATTGTTATGAATACTACTATCACTAACGGAATATATACTTTAATTAATCTATTTTTATAATATTCTTTTATTGAAAAGGTTTTCTTTTTAAATGATGATACTACGGATAAATAACCAGTTAATACAAAGAAAGTGCATACAGCTAAATACCCACCTTTTAATAGACCAAGGTGATAAAATAGTACTGCGATGCACGCTACTAATCGGATTATATTTAAATCTTTATAATATTTTTTACTGCTTTCCATTTTACACCTCTGAATATTTTTTTAACGTACTAATTATATCATGGATGAGGTATAACTAAAAGCTTTTTTGATTAAGTTTATTAAATATTTCGTGTTCTTGACATTGTTTGTTCTGGATTTTCTAATTCCATTGCTAGATTTTCTAATAAATTTTGTAATTCTAGGTTGTCTTTTACTACTAAATCTTCTGGATTTAATTTTGCAAGAAGTACATATTTTTTGTAAACATCCTTGTAGAATACACATGGAGTTTCATCATTAATAACAGATAGTTCTAACCAACTCATTCCTTCAGAAAATGTAAACATTGGATACATTTTTCTCATTTGTCCGAATGTGTATACTTCGCCAACATAGATGTTGAATAAATATTGATTAAGTTCTTCGTTTGTTTCATAAACTTCAAATTTTAGGTTTCCATTAATTAGTTCAGTGTACTTATCTTCAGGAAGATTTATAACTAATGGACTTGTTTCTTCATTTTTTACTGAATCGAATCCTTTGCTATAAGTATTTACTACTTTTAATTTAATATTTTTTTCTGTGTTCATTTTATATCTCTCCTTCTTAACGTGTATGCACTATTATAGAAAAATATGTATTCATTGTCAAGTAATTTGAAGATTAATTTTTTTGAATTTAAAAATTGTTAATAACTATGTAGTTATCAACAATTTAAGGTAATAATCTTTCTAATTTTGTTTCTTTTGAATTCATGTTATTCATTATTTCTATGAATCTTTCATTATTTATATTAACAAGCAATTTTCTTATTTCATCTTCATTTAAATGAGATAGAAAGCCCATTATGAATTTATATTCCATTTCTAATATTAATTTTTCCTTATATTTTTGTATATTTTCTTGCCAAAATGAGGTTTGTTTTAATTCATTGTAATATGTGTTCATTATAAATATTAGATAATTCGTTAGTTGATGTTTTAATTTTAAATCATTAATATTAATTTCTAAATTTAGGCTTTCTAGTGACAAACCTGGTGTTTTTAAAAAATCTTTGTTTTTAGAAAAAGAAAAGTCTAAAGATATGGAATTTTCATTTACATTAAAGTTGTATATTATGGGAAAATTTAAAAATAAGAAGTCTATTAATTCTTTTAGAGTGTTATTATCTAGATAATTTGATATTAATATTTTTCCTTGTTCTATGCTTTCTTTGAAACTTTGGGTTCCATCAAGTATGTTAATAAATGTGTATGGCAAGTTATCTTCTTCTATCAAATTTATTATTATATCTGTTGCTGGCATTTTGAAACTTGGAATATTTAAATCTATTCGTGGTGTTTTAACTGGATGTAATTTATTAATTAAATTAATTATTATTTGTGTTACTTCTTTTTCATTTGTTATTTTCATTACCAAAACCTCCGATAATTATTATTTTGTCTTTATTAATCTTCTTTCTAATTGTAGATAACTTTGATTGTAATTTATATATGATTGTAATGCACTTATGATGGCACTGCTATCAAATATGTCTCTTTTATAAAATCCATTTGTTAAATAACCTGATATACCATTTGATTTTTTGTTTTCACTATTTTCTATGATTGATTCAATTACTTTATTTAATGAGTTGCCATTACTTACCCAGTCAAACATTGCCTTAGAAATTTGTAATCCTTGAGATTTTCCAATAAATTCATTATTTTTATTATCTATGATTGAAGCATAAGTTACAATAAAATATATGTTATTAACTTGTTCATAACCACCTTCGATGCTTATTAATAAGTCAAATTCTATGTTTTTTTCTAGACAATATTTATATAAATTTTTATTCCTATTTTGAGCTCCGATTAGAGTGTCTTCATTTATTGGTTTTGAACTAACTTGGGATGGAACATCTATTGGTGTTATTATTATATCATTATATCCGATGGATTCCATTGCTAATTTTATTGCATTTGCTTTTGATGGATTTTTAGAACCTAATATGATTTTCATTTTTAACCTCCTTATTTATTTGTTAGAGTGAATAGTTTCATGTACTACCACTTAATTTTTTCTATCTTTTTATATTTTGTTGATTTCTAGTTTCATTCATCATAAACACTAATGTTTCTAATTGTTTTACGTCATCGTTAGAAACAATTTGAGTTTCGCCTTTTGTGATTTTTCTACGTGCTTTAAAACATTTTAAAAACATAATTTGAGTAAATTCGATATAGGATTGTTCTCCGATGTTTTTAACAAAAGATAATAAATCACCGGTAACATATATTTTCTTTATTTCATCTTTAAATGTTTTGTAAAATAAATTAACTAATGGAAATAGACGTTCTTGCCAAGATGAAGATACTTTTAAATCTATACCTATTTTTTTTAGTTCTTCCAAAATATCTATTGTTATTTTTTGATTTATTACTTCATTTAAATCACTGTCATTGGATACCACTCCATCATTTTGTTCTGTTATTGTACTTAAACCACTTATTATTCTTAATGGATTTTTTGATAAAACATGGCTACTAATCATATGATTCATTTCGTGAATTATATGGGTTATATTATATGATAAAGGTAAAACTAAAACATCTAATTCAGCAAGAAAAGCACTTTGTGAAAAACATTTCTCTTTATATTTCTTTAAGTATTCATCTATAATTTCTTTTGGTAATGAGGTTTCTATTATATCATTTATATTGCTATAATTTTGTATTTCATCATCATACCAAATAATCTTCAGCTCTTTAAATCTATTAGTGATAAAATCGGAATACTCAGTTCCATAAGTATTAATAAAAGCTTGAATTATTACATCTAAATCACTACTTAATTGTTTGCTACATATTTTATATTTTGTTTTTGTATTCATTTTGCAACACCTCACTACTCAAAATTTTTCTTCATTATCTGCATATGTTACACTAAATTTTATACCTTTTAAATTATTATTTATTGCTTCTTTTTCAAAAGTTATCATGTCTGTTGGTAAGTTGTTGATATCTGCCCAGATTAATTCACTGCATTTTTCTGGTTCATTGATAGTTATTTTACCATCGTATTTATTTATTTCAAAGTACACATCATAGTATGGTGGCAATGATTTATTTTTTCTGTTAACCGCGAATGTATCAACTATGTTGTTTGTATCAATTGTTATGTTTAATTCTTCTTTTGCTTCACGTATCAATGCTTCGTATGCATTTTCACCTTCATCAATGTGACCAGCTGGTAGGGCTAAAAATCCAGGCCATAGTTTTGTACCTTTTCTTCTTTGTAAAAGGATTTCTCCGTTTTCATTTTTGATTATTATATATATTGATGATAAAAATTTTTCTCTTTCTTTTTTCATTTTAACTACTTCTTTCTTTATTGCAAAATAATATTACTATTTATTCTGTTATTATTTTTTCTTCAATTTGGTTGCTTATTTTCTTTAAAGTTCATAGCAATTTTAGATTTTATTCTTTAGCCTAAAGAAATTATCATGTCTAAATTGTAAAATGGAATTTCTCTTGAAACGTTTCTATTTCCTTCTTTTCGAACTTGTCGGAAATTCTGACAGGTTGAATTCTTACTTTAGTTCTTCCTCATTAAATATATTTTTAAATTAAAAGGTGTAACCTAATATAGTGTCTACACCTTTAATTGTTATTAAATCCAATTATTTTCCACAGCAATTTTTGTATTTTTTACCGCTGCCGCAAATGCATGGGTCATTACGTCCTATCTTGTGGCTAACTCTTTTTGGTTCTTTTTTTATTTTTTCTTTTCCATCATTTGCTGTTCCCTTTAGGGTTTGTTTTCTTTCGATATTTTGACGAACTTCTGCTTTTAGCAAAAATAATGCGATATCATTGTCAATTTTGTTTAATAGATTATCAAACATTTCAAATCCTTCCATTGTGTAGACTTGAACTGGGTTTGATTGTCCGTAACCACGAAGGCCAACACCTTCTTTTAAGTGTTCCATTGCACTCATGTGGTCAACCCAACTTGTATCAATTACACGAAGAGAAATTGCTTTTTCAAAATCATTCATAAGTGGTGAAGAAATCATTTTCTTTTCATAGTCTTTGATAACTTGTTCACTTAGGTAATCAATTACTTCTTGTTCTTTCATCCCTTCGAGAGCCTTTGGATTTAAATCTTGGTTCTTTAAGAAGTTTGTGTTTACATATTCAGCAATTTCTGCTAGGTCATTTTCTGTTAGCATGTTTTCTGGTGGAATATGGCTGTCAACTAAATTTGTAATTGTGTTTTTGAATGTTTCAATAATTTTATCATGGATACTTTCGTTATCAAGTATTTCATTTCTTTTTGCATATATTATTTCTCTTTGTTCATTTAAAACGTTGTCGTAGTCAAGAAGACTCTTTCTGTAATCGAAGTTATTTCCTTCAACTTTCTTTTGAGCCGATTCAATACTACGGGTTAGAGCTTTTGAACGGATAGCTTGATCATCGTCGATACCCATGCTGATTAACATATTTTTAATTTTTTCTGTACCGAATCTACGCATTAAGTCATCTTCGAAAGATACGAAGAATTGACTTGTTCCGGGGTCTCCTTGACGTCCAGAACGACCACGTAATTGGTTATCGATACGACGGGATTCATGTCTTTCAGTACCTATGACATATAGGCCACCGATTTCACGAACACCTTCACCAAGTTTGATATCTGTTCCACGTCCAGCCATGTTTGTTGCTAGAGTGATAGCATCTTTTTCACCAGCATGAGCGATGATTTCAGCTTCTCTTTCGTGGTTTTTAGCATTTAATACTTCATGTTTTAAACCATTTTTTGTTAATAATTTGCTTAATTTTTCATTTGATTCTACGGAAATTGTACCTATTAGAATCGGTTGATGCTTTGCATGTATTTCTTTAATCACATTAATTATAGCTTTGTATTTTCCATTTTCACCAGAATATACTAAATCAGGTAGGTCTTCACGGATTACAGGTTTATTTGTAGGTATTCTAATAACGTACATGTTATAGATATTTCTAAATTCTTCTTCCTCAGTTTTGGCAGTACCAGTCATTCCTGATAATTTGTTATACATTCTAAATAAATTTTGGAAGGTAATCGTTGCCATTGTTTTAGTTTCGGTGTTGATTGTTACACCTTCTTTTGCTTCGATGGCTTGATGTAGTCCTTCAGAGTATTGTCTTCCGTGCATTAGACGACCTGTGAATGGGTCAACGATTATAATTGCATCATTGTCCACTACATAATCGATATCCTTTTTAAAACCATAATTTGCTTTTAGAGCTTGGTTGATGTGATGCACTAGGTTTGTGTTATCTAAATCATAAAGATTTGTTATGTTTAGAAGCTTTTCAACCTTTTTACTACCATCTGCTGTTAGTGATACACTCTTGGTTTTTAAATCAATCGTGTAATCGTCTTCTTCTTTTAGTCTCTTTGCAACTCTGTCAGCTTCGATGTATAAACTATTTGTGTTGAATTGTCCTCCACTTATGATTAAAGGTGTCCTTGCTTCGTCGATTAAAATTGAGTCAACTTCATCGATGATACAAAAGTTAAGTCCACGTTGAACTCTATCTTCGCGTCTTACCACCATGTTATCACGCAAGTAATCAAATCCAACTTCATTATTTGTTGAATAAGTTATATCAGCGTTGTATGCTTCTTGTTTTTCTTTTGGTGATAGCTCTCTTAGATTAATTCCTACAGATACACCCAATAAATCATAAATTGGACGCATCCATTCTGCGTTACGACTTGATAGATATTCGTTGGTTGTTACTACATGAACACCTTTACCGCTTAGTGCATTTAAATATGCTGGTAGAATAGTTGTTAAAGTCTTTCCTTCACCAGTTTTCATTTCAGCGATATTTCCATAATGGATTGCTAAGCCTCCGAGTATTTGAACATGGAAAGGCTTTTCGCCGATTGCACGATAAGCTGCTTCACGAGCAAGTGCAAATGCGGGAACAACTATATCTTCAAGAGTTTTTCCTTCTTCTAACATGGCCTTAAATTCTAAAGTCTTATCTTTAAAATCTTCATCTTTTAGAGATTGCATCTCTGGTTCAAGCTTTTCTATTTCTTGAGCTAATTTTTCAAAGCGACATAATTCTTTATATTCACTATCTAATAATTTTTTTA
>OJAW01001177.1_pt1 | contig 15909 bp, 20 predicted proteins | sample 1589151 | NCBI WGS metagenome assembly OJAW01 (sample SAMN03283290) | human gut metagenome | biome: human-associated habitat; material: feces | host: Homo sapiens | place: Peru | collected 2012 | reverse complement strand
AATGCAAATTTCATTTTTCCTTAAAGCTTTTTTAATTCGTTTATGAAGCTCGTTGAAAACTTCTCCATTATGGGTTTGATCGTTTTCATTTCCAAAAAGTTCTTCCCGAATTTTGTCAGAAGAAAAACCTTTCCGTCATACAACTTAGCATACTCTTCTGCCAAAGTGCTTTTTCCAGAACCAGAAAGTCCCATTAACATAACTAATACTGACATTATTTTGTATTCATCCCCTTTCTTATAACTAATAAATGACGGCATTTCTTCCCATCTGTGCAACCTGCTCGATGAGGATTTGTACATTTTTCATGCACTTTTCGCCGACTGAGCTTACGGCTATGAAGAAGACAATAGCCTTCCTCACTTCTCTTCAACCAAGCCATTCTCTTTCAGAACCTCACGCATCCACTCATTATACCATCCACGATTCTTGAAATATCTCTTCATAAAGCACATTGCGATACCTTTCTCTGCATCAAAAGAATCTCCAGACTGACATTTTACAATGGTCTTTGTTCCATCTCTCCAAAGAGCAACAGTCGTACCCTTTTCCTTATTGATAACAAACTTTGCCGTTACCTTGGGACGAGGAGGCGCAGTAACAATTTCGGCAGTAGTAATCTCACGAATAATACCATCAAAATTAGGCCGAGTAGAAACAATAGAGCAAACCTTAATAGGACTAGCATAGGTCGTAACCCCATCAGCAACAATCTTATAGGTCGCGCCCTCAATAAGATTCAACTTAGTCTTATAAAGATAATTCTTCACCGTACCACTAAACTTAACATAGACATAATTCATTTTCTTGTTCTCCTTTCTTATCAAAAACCACTATAATCAAAAATAACCGGTGCATCATTCAAATATCCAAAATTTCCTTTATGAAGGTCGTTGATGTCATTTTCATAGATAAAATCTAAAAGTTTTCGATTTTCTCCAATAACGGCCATAACTACTTCATAATCATCCATATCATTTTCAACATAGCCGCTGATTCTGTCGGCATAATCTTCATCAGTCTCTTCCTCTTCTTGGGGATTGTTGCTATACGCATAATTCCAACACTCGCTACTAATTGTTGAATCCTCTTTATCTACTTGTCTTTGAAGATAAATCGGAATTTCATCAATTATTCCATAGAAATAGCAAGGAGCAAAAAAGTTAGTGAGATGAGCCTTATGAGCCAAAGCATAATTTTCTGCTTCAAGATGGCAATAGTTGATTTTGGTCTTATAAGGAATCTTTATAACCCAATCATCATCCCCAAACTTCACTACAATTTTTGTGTATCCATTCGATACTTTCAGATTGGTATTTTTGGAAAGTTCTAAACACCAGATATTGAAACGATTACAATTTTGACCATAAGTGTCTTTGAAGAAATCAGTAATTCCCCATTCATTTAGAATCTGTGCTACCTCATGAATAGTTTGACGAGAGGGAAAATTCATTTTTATTTACTCCTTTCTCACTTTCTATATATATTATATTATAAATATAAAAATTTTTCAAATTATAAAGAGAAAAGACCCGTCCAAAGACGAGCCTTTCTATTATTTCATATATTGAGAAAGTATATCACGAAAGTCTTTCAAAAAATGATAAGAGATTTTTGTATCACGAAGAGCTTCTTCTTTTTGGGAGGCCCAAGGAGCTTCGCCTCTCATGCGAGCTTGTCGAATTTCTTCATTTGTATCATACTTTATTTTCTTTGGTGTCTTATATTCGACTTTTACTAGTCCTTCGGGAGTCCTTCCAATTTCATCAACGGCGCGCGCCATTAAATCCAAGAAAAAGGAGAGCGGTAAAAATACTCCATTCAAATCCATAATATGAATGGATTTTACCCCTGTCTTTCTAAGGTCTTTCCCTACTGTTTCATAATCATCAAAAAGCATCATTGCTATATCTTGTGCCAAATTTTGACAAACAGTATCATAAAGGTCCATATTTTCACCGACTGCATCCTTCATACTATTTATCATTACTCCAATAAAAGTTCTAACATTTTTGTTGACTTTTTTCATTACTTCAAGATAAGTTTGAGCAGAAATTTCTGCACCCGCAGAAAAACCTGCCTCTTTGAAAAATTTAGTAGACATTGTATAGTTTTTAGCATTGGAGTAAACAATAAATCCATCATTTAAAGTCTGTAAATATTTGTTGATTTCTTCTGCTTTTTCAATATTATGCTCTCTATCTGTATCTTTTATTCTTTCAAGAACATCTACAATAGGTTCGGCATCTATACCATAAAGATACATATTATCTGGTTTTATTCCATATCCTCCACCACGAATTGTTTCAACTTTTCCGTTTATTTTCATTTGAGAGATTACCTGAACACAAAGATTTTCGATAGCCTCTAAGGCAATACCACCTCGTTGTCCTTGTTGGGCTTTTAGAGAGTCTTTGAATTTTTTGGACCTACCAGCTTTTTTGTAGCTCTCAAGACTAATTTTTTCTTTTTCAGCTTTTAATGCTTTTTTCAAACTATCTCCAAGAGCATCTAATTTATAAATATCCTTGAATTGCTGAGCCAAAGAACCCGGAGTATCAATAGTTCCTATACTTCCTAATAGAGCTTTATAAGCATCGGCATATTGCTGAGCTTCTTGCCCCAGCTCTGGTTGCGCGCGAAACATTCTCTCAATACTATCTACAACTAAAAAATTCATATCTTTTTTTAGCTGTTCTTCAAAAATTATATCGAGTGAGCGCCCAGTACGCTCAAATTCGCTTGCTACTTTTTCCCATAAAGTATCTGAATAAGCGTTCCAAGCCTGGATAAAATAAGAAGGAAAATAAGAAATTGTAGTTTTTTGTTTGTCGGTTTTTAGTAATAGTTGAAGATTACGTTTATAGAGGTCTTTGAAATTCATCGCTTCATTTAGAACATCAATAAATTCTTTTACTGATTTTCTATCATCAAAATCTACACTTATTGGTTTATGAAAAACCTTTTGAACAAAAGCAGTTTCTTTTGCTTTTTCCATCGCTCCCATTCGGCGCAAATTTTCTGAAGTCTTTTGAAGTTCTTTTAGTGAACCTCTTTGAATCCCTAAATTTTTCTTTACCGTATAATATAATTGAGTATAGCCATCTTGTTTCAATCGCTCATAATAAACATACATATCAGCCAAAGATTTGCTACGCTCATATTTTTTTTGAAATTGAGTAGGAGTAGCCATACTTCACCACCTAAAAAGTTAGGGAGAGCCGAAGCCCTCCCCATATATTATAAACAGGAAAACTCCTGGTCAATCTAACAAATCCGCCATGCGCGCGACCTCTGAACGCTCGGACTTTTCCAATTTTACATATCCAAAATTTGGATTGCCAGCTAATCTTTCAATCATAATCTCAAGACCCCGACTCTTCTCAAAGGAACTTCGGTCTCTCTGCTTGATATCTCCATCCATCCAAAGCTGAGAGCCCTCATCAATACGGCCCATTATTAGCTGAATATGTTCTTTTGTAAGATTTTCACTTTCCATAGAATAGAGAATAGAGTTGCGAATACTACGCCCGCGTAAAAATCCAAGAGGAATAACTTCAAGACGTCCCACATCAATCAAAGTCTTTAATCCTTCAATGCCTCCACAATGGTCAGCCAAGGGCATTACATATGGAAGGGTCTTTGCAAGCTCATCACCAGGGAGCGCGCCAAGTGCGTCTGTATCTTTTACTTGGATATTATTTCGAATGAAGATGATTTTTTCAAATTTATTCTTTTGAAGAGCTTCCATCATCCCCTCAACCATAGTGAATGTCTTGCCACTACCGAATGGGCCTGTTATGAGCTTGATGGGGACATCACTATGAATAAGGTCCATCGCGCATCTTTGCTCAGGATTTCTGGGCTTCATTACTCCACAAAATTGGCTTTCAAAAGTTGGATAAGAAATTCTCTCAAGCCAGCCATTTCTTTTCTTATAAAAATCAATAGCTTCATACTCATTATTTTCAAGAATCAAATACTGATTTTCTTTTAGTCTATCTGCAAATTCGCTGGGATTTTCATAGAACCGCGCGAGGTCATCATTTTCTGGTAAAGAGAAGTAGTAAATTCCAGTATAACTCATTGTGCCTCCTTAGATTAAGTCATAAATAGAAGTAATAATTCCATCATAAACTTTTTTCTCTACACATTTCTCAGCACTCAAATACCAATCACTTTTCATTTTTTCTTCTACTTCTTCTTTATCAAAAATTGTACGTTCGATAATAATGTCTGAAAGTTGGTCAACCTGACGCCGATATTCATCCATAAAAGCTCTTAGTTCTTCATATGAACCTCCTGCTCCATTACAACTACCTTTATGAAAGAGAACTGTTGAATTTTTTAGACCATAGCGTTTATGACACGCTAATAGAATCATAGCAGAAGCACTATATGCCTGGCCCATATTTATTCCAATAATAGGAGTGGCTGAAAGCCGAATTAGGTCATAAAGAACTCCTAATACATCTAACGAACCTCCGGGAGAATGGATAAGAAGTTTGATGGGTTTTCTTTCTCCGATAGGAATATTCTTATCTTCTCGATTCCACTTCAAAATATAATGAGCAAGATTTAGAGTATATGCACTAATTTCATCACTAATCCAAAAGATTCTTTCATCCAAATCATGGTAAAAGGCCAAAAGAGTTTCATCTGGCAACGAATAATTCGCACTTTCCGGAATCTGGACTAAGGGTAATACCATCTGCTCTTCACATTTCTTCATAAAATATCCTCCATGGGATAGATTTTCCTTTCTACTCAAAAGTAGATTTTTCTATCCTTTTTTCTACTAAGTTAGTCTTTACTTATAAAAAGAGGGTCGGCGCCATATAGGTTCCGACCCATTAGTCATAAATTATTCGCCAAAACCAATAATATCGAATAGACTACGAAAAGCACTACCAATGTCATAATCTCCATAATCCTTCCAATAACTTCTCAACAAGTTATTATAGGTTTCTCTAGCTTCATTGATTTCTTGAAGGCGCTTTTCCTTTTCAGCCTTTAGCTTGGTTAGACGTTCGGCCTCTTCGGCTTCTTTCTTCTTCTGCTCGTCGAGCTTTTTCTTATAAGCACACTCGGCACTAATTAGCTCTTCCTGAGTATCATAAATCTTCTTTAGTGTTTCAGAATAATACTTCATACTAAAATCCCTTCTTTTATAAAAATAAAAACTAAACAACTTGATTATAACTACAAGGCGGACCTTCGCCCTACCTCCATAATTTTCTGATATATTCAACCAATAGGGAGACAAGTCTGACCCATAGAGCCGTCGCTCCATAAGTTCTTGCCCCGATACAAAGTATCAAATCCTATACGAGATTGGCTACTCGCACCTTTCACTAACCATTCAGAAATTTCATATCCAATAAAATTCTTTTCATTAGTATAAAAAGTCTCTGCTTTTAGCTACTCGGACTTTGACCTCATCTTATAGATATGTTTCCATACCATCACAGCAAACTATCTTGTTGGTCTTTTCCAAGGTTTAGTATAGACGACCAATTTATACCCTTACTTGGATTCAGCTTACGCTTTTAACGCTTAGCTTTCTATTGCGATAGCGATGAGACAATGTTTTTATCAGCAATTACTTCAGCACCATTACCTTTAACAGCGGTTGGTTCAGCCTTCCGCAATCAGAAATTCTCACGATTCTCCGAAGCACATCTAAGTAAAGGTATCCCTCTGAATAGAAATGCGTAGTACGCCCGAAAGCGAAGGTAATGTCTCGGCCACATGGTCTTGTGTCTTCACCGAGGTGCCTTATTGTTATAATCAAGCTGTTTAGTTTTCAAAGTACAACCATAGGATTACTTTCGTTTTTATTTAGTATACTCTCTACAAATGACTATGCCACATATCATCGTTGTCAGCCATTACAGTCGGGCTCAGATGCCGGTGGTAGTTTATCCTATAAATCCATCCTCTACGAGAGTCCACAGTTTATCTGGACTTGTGGAAGTCCATGGTTGCGGGCCGAGGGGATGCTCCTCGTCCTCAAGGTTTATGAGACCTGCGACTTAACTGTTTGTCCTGCCCGCGATATTTTTTTTAACTTTATGTATATATTATACATAAATTTTAGAAAAATTTCAAATTTTCAAGCCTACATGAGCTAGCCTCACTCCTCCTCCAATCCTTTCTGTACCTCGGCTTGGTAAATTTGAAAGTAAGACCAGGTCTCTTACGGGAGCATTGTTGGACTGGCCATCACCCAACCGTGCGGACTTTCGACCACCGATTATCCGCTTTGTATAGAATCTTGCTATCGTCAACCAACTTTGTGTTGGATTTATTATAAGCATTATCCTACTTTTTGCTTATGTAAGCCTCGTTCTCTTTTCATTGCTGTGGGTCAGCAACTTAGTACCTTGCCTAGGGTTTTTTAACCGAGAACCCCAATAGGCGGCTTGGTGACGCTACCGGGGATTGAACCCGGACACTCCACGGTGAAAGCGTGGTAACTCTACCAATTCGTCCATAGCGCCAAATAACTACTCACTCCTCATATTATCCTAACCAAAACCTACTTTACACCCGACACTCTTGAGTTGGTCGTTGTAGCCACTGAGTAGAAAATCCGCACCTCGGTTTTGATTAGTGTAAATGTCCAGTTAGTTGGTCCTTGTCCCTTACCATGTCATTTACTGCGAGTGCCTTCCCGCATTTGTCAGCAATTATAATACTGAGCAGTCCAAGGCGACCTATTATACGATAGCCCCATTTCGTCTAATTTTTTGACACCGCGCCCTCAAAGAAATTAGAAAAGAGTCTTTCAAGCCATCAACAAATAGATAGTCAATCTATTCTAACGACCAGATGACCGTGCCGAGAAAGCCTCAAATTCACACAGGATACTTTCCACTGTCTGTGAGTTAGCACCACTAACTAGGGGGGAAGTTTTTCGATGACTCCCAACGCCAGTTCTACTTGTCGCCACCGGAAAGGACCCTATTTCCTTCGTAAATAGGAAGCGGAAAGTTTATTCGAACTTTCTAAATAGTCTCTTTTTGACTAAGGGCGAGGCAACCCTTGGAGCGGATGACGAATTACGATATCGCACCATCAGTTTGGAAAACTGATATACTTCCTTTATACTACATCCGCATATGGTAGGGGTAACCAGATTCGAACTGGTATGCCGAAGCACAGATTTTGAGTCTGCTGTGTAGACCGATTCCACCATACCCCCATTTTTCAAGACTAACAATTTTCTTTCTCCATCTTCCCAGTCGTATCTTTACAGATGGTGTTCCTATGGACGCTATCCATAGCTGGGGCTTAGTGTATATTGAACCACTTTTGTTCAAGAGGTGCCGGTCTCCGAAAATTTGGAGGCTATATCAGCGCTAATATACCCTCGCTATTAGTCTCACCCTCTGCGTTTTCGCGGACTTGGGACCGCTTACCAATAGAAATTGATAAGTCGCATTACGAGCTTGGTGGGAGAGGAATCTTCAAAAGAAAGGAATAAGTTTGAAGTTCCTCTCCCGACTTTCTATATATATTATACTAAATATCTTGAGATTTTTCAAATTTTTGTTTATGCTTTTCTTTACGAGTATAAGTCTTTTTAGACTTTTGAGGTACACATTTCTTACGAATTGCAAGCCATCCTTCCAGTTGGGAAGGAGTCATCTTTTTAGGTGAATTGGTATTGGAATTCATTTTTACTCCTTTCTCAACTTTATGTATATATTATATATTATTTTTAGAAAACTTTCAAGTTTTCTTTTGTTATTGAATGGTAGGTCTGGACGGTTATGCTCCATCGTAGTACGCTTAAAAGGCGTATATTCTGCTATTGAATTACAGACCCAGATTTTGTGAAGGTAGCTACACTATGTATACCTAATGTAGCTACTAGGCTTTCTAACTCTCTACCTCAAGCCATTTTCATCTGCCTCTCCTCTTGGCCAACCCGATTTGAGCGACTTGAACGGATTCACCCCGTCCTGACATTGATAAAATAGTAAAATCAACAATGGCAGGGACGGTTGGGAATCGAACCCACCCAAACGGTTTTGGAGACCGCTTCGCCAACCTTGGAACATTCGCCCCTATATTGGTAAGAATAGATTGATGGGAATAGCTTGTCACCCATCCATGCTGACTGCTTGCTCATGTCTTTCAGCTTTGTATAGTTCATTTTGCACTATCAAGTCAACCATCTAATTCCAATGGATTTGTGGTAATGGTAATAAGCGGAGCCGTGCATGACTCCATTTCACAGTGCTTCATCAACTACTTTTGGCATTTCTAATCATTATCGATGCAGGTAGCTAATCCTGTAACGGCTTATCCTTATTGACTATCTCCTATGAAATTTGCACTACTTACTACCATTTGGTGGGCCAGGGTGGTGCCGACCCACCTACTCCTGAAGGAAAGAGTTTTACAGACTCCCGCAGTTGCCGATTTGCTACTGACCCATACAAAATTAGAGAATTAGTCAAAACAGTATCGCCACGAGAAGGCTTCTCTATGATACCGCGCCGGCGGAACGATTCGAACGCTCGCGAGCTTTTACACCCCTCTCTGTTTTCAAGACAGAACTCTTCAGCCACTTGAGTACGCCGGCATATTTATTTACTTCTGTTTTCGTAGCTGGCGCCGAACCTTACGAATAAGATTGGCATTTTCAACTGGATTGGTCATAAGACGAGCCAGACGATTTTCGTAATGAAGCTTATCTCTCTGAATCATTTTTGCTCTCCTCTCAACTTTCTATATATATTATATATAATTTTTCTAACTTTTTCAAATTACATCTTGATCTGTCGGGTCAGCAATCTCAACTCCCGCATAAACAGGAACATAATCTTCTGCAACACTTGCTAAAAAATAACAAACAGAAGTTTGGGAACGAAGGGTCTTCAACTCTTCTTTCTCTTCCTCAATTTGAGACTTATAATCCAAAATAGCAGAAATCTTCTCCTCCATTTCCTGTCCCTGAAAATTAGGAATAAGAGCAATCAAACTCTCCAATTTCTGGATATATTTCTTGGCGTCATTTGCTCTACTTTCAAGACGGGCACCAATTTCACGAAGACTCTCTGCCTTATATTCACAAATTTTCTCATAAGGAGCATGGAATTCATCATAAAGATAAGTAGAACGAGAATAATCTTTGATAGGAATAAATTTCCCATCCGACTTCAAAAAAATATTTAGATATTGAGACATTTTATATCTCCTTTCTTACTTTCTATAAAAAGTATATATTATTTTTATAGAAATTTCAAATTTTATATGGCAGGGAGTAAAGGTAATGCTCCTTTTTCTATCGGGTCAAAGCCGATTGTGTCCACTTGTCCACTAACTCCCTATATAAAAAAGGGATAATACTTTTCATATTATCCAAATTTTACTTTGTGCTGTGTCTCTTCTGGTCATATTCAGACTCGAAAATCAAATCATCAATATCCATAAACATTCCTCCTTTTCAAAAATAAATGGCGCAGAGCACAGCATTCGAAGCTGATACTTTTCAGTACGCATCGCTTAGCAGGTGAGCCTCAGACCTTCTGAGTTTACTCTGCATATCCAACGAGCAGTTTATACAGTGATGCTCAGCACTATCCGTCTAGGTTCCACCATTAGAACCGTCCACAATTAAGTTTTTGGCCTACCATAATGGAGCTGATGGAGAATTTCGAAATCTCGACCTGCGCATTATTGTGATAATTATAAGATTTGAACTCACATTTCCTTATTAGGTGTCTTTCTTAGACGAAACTACCCAAGTGCGCCGCTCTGCCTCTGAGCTACATCAGCATATTTGATTCTACATGTTAAATAACGATGCTAACTTATTTGTTTTCGGCGACTTCAAGAGTATCTTACCTCCCATTATGGAGAAAATGTTGTCTCTATCTACGTTGTTGAATTGTATCTGAGATGGATGCCGCCTACATGTTATATAACGATGAATAAAAATTGAATGAAAAATGGTCCGAGTGGCGAGGCTCAAACTCGCGGCCTCATGGTCCCAGGCCGCGCGCTCTATCAACTGAGCTACACCCGGATATTCGATTCCGAAGGCCTCTAGAAGACCCATGTGCTTAGCACTCCCCTTGTTTGCATTTATCTCACTTTATGTTTCTATACAGGGTAAAAGGCCCCACAAGCATCTTTAGCACAAATCCATATAGAAACAAAAATGGTCCCCAACCTGTGAGTTGAACACAGGACCTCCCAATTATAAGTTGGGTGCTCTAACCAACTGAGCTAGTTGGGGATAAGGAAGATTTGGACGCATCCACCTCTCCCAAAAGCTTCCGAAGAAAACTTTCACCTTTCGGTATTTCTAAGTAAGTTTTCCTCTCAAACTTTACAAATATATAATACTTTATTTTAGAAAAAATTTCAAATTATTATTCTTCTAAAATTTTTGGATTCAAACTAATCTGATAAAGAAGCCATTCATTATAATAAGGCATAGAACGAATATATTTTAAAAATTTTGAAGAAAGTCCTTGAAAAAAATCTTTCTGAGCTACATAATAAAAACCAACACCAGTTTTAGAAAGATATCTAAAACCATACCACTCATTCTTATCATCTTCAAAAGAGACAATTTTATAAAGACTCTTATCTTCCTCTGACCACTCATTCAATAATAGTTCTTTTATCACAAACCAATCTTTTGAGTTAATTTCCTGGTTAAAAAGACAAAACTTTTTATTTTTTAGCCCGCTACAAAAAAGACAATAAGAGCAATTCTCCAAATCGGTAGAAAAGTAAATCTCTTTACCAGTAGAAATATTGAAAATCCCTAAACTATCCTCTACTTCTTCACAAGAATAAACCCCATAACAATTTGAAATTTCATCACTATTGAAAATATTCTGGCTATATCTCACTTTTGAAGAATCATGAATCTCAGCACTATCCAAAATATTAAGAGAAGCATTGATGTATTGACTATTTTCTACATTTTCTGAGGAATAGACTTTCTCACTATTCTTCACATCTTTACTAAAAGCAATGTACTTTGAGTTAGATATATTCTCACTATCTCGAACCTTTGAACTGGAATCTATATAAAAACTACTCAAAATCACCTGGCTGTTCGTAATTTCAAAAACCTCTTCGAATTTTTCTACTTCAAGAGACTCCATTCCTACATAAGTACGCCAATCACTGAATAATTTTGAAAATAGTACTTTTTCTTCATCCGAAGAATGGTTCTGAACCCAACCCATAGCATCTATGAGGTCCATCGACTCTTTTGGAAAATTTGTCTTTTCCGTAAGATTCTTATAAATTCTATAATTATTGACTCCTGCTAACTTATCAATAGAAAAAATCATTCATTTTCTCCTTTCTTCACGATTGTTCCATCCAATTTCACTTCTAAGTCATAAGGATGGTCATGCTCAAAAATCGCCATTTCAGCCCGCTTATTCAAAAGCTTTACAAACTGCTGAACCTCAGGAGTAAGACGGAAATAAGCTACCGGATACTTACTCTTTTTCCCTACCAGAGTCGCGCCAAGTACATCTCTACAAAAACGAAGATACTGCGCATAAGTAAGACCTAAAAGGCGTGCGGGCATCAAATTAAAAGAGCCATAAAATTTACCTTCAAAAGGAAAATATCCATGATTAATATAAATCGCTTGGTAAGTTCTCATAGAGGGACTTTCTTCAAGATAAAAATATTTTTTCAAATTGACATCTCCTTCCACAATTCTTTAATTTCTTCATATTCTTCCGGCTTCATATCTATAAAAGGTGTCCAATTCTGTTGACGAAAAATCTCAGGTACAAATTCAGGAAGGTCTCCACTAAACTTCTGCGTCTCTACCTTTTCAGCAGGCACATAGTCCTTTATAATATATTTTTTTACAGTCGAGGCGGAGAACCCTGTTTCTCTCGCCACTCCAGCGTAAGTCTTTAACTCCAAATACAAATTATTGAATCTAATAATATCATCTGGTGAAACTCGCATATATATTTCAACTCCTTTCATTTCTATAAAAATTATACCTCAAAAAATCTAAAAAATCAAATTTTTCTTATACCTTTATATAAAACGCGCGCTCGCCCGTAAATAACACAAATTTTTTCAAAAGTCAAATTAACATATAATAAATTTGAATTTTCGGCTATTTTATTATATAATTATAATATAAAAAGTAAAAGGAGAAATATTATGGTAAATTTTCAAATGTATGATTTAGCTGTGAGTAGAACAGCTACAAACTTAATGTCTTACGCAAAACGACACGACAACAAAATCGAACTCAAAAATTTCGACCCCACTAATCATACTCATATGTATATTTTTGAGGTCGCGCGCCTTGTAAGCAATATTAATAATAGTGAAAAGATTATTTTGGGAATGGGCTTCTGGAAGCATCTATTTTCTCCCAAAGATATTCGGCTCACTAGGCGCGCGAGGTCCTTTTCCGAAGGGATCGATATTGAGAAATTCTTGGATTTTACCTTTACAGAAATTGAAGCCACTCCAGATGAAATTTGGGAGGAATATTACAAGTGATTTATATTTATACTGATGGTGCTTGTTCTGGTAATCCTGGACCTGGCGGTTCAGCTTTTATCGTAGTAAAAAATGAAGAGAGAATCAACCATTGGCTAGAACCAATTCCGATAGCAACAAATAATATGTGCGAGCTAATTGCAATTCTTGAGGGATGTAAGTGGGCAAAACACGTCCGTCCTTCTGAAAAAGTTGTAATCCGAACTGATAGTGCTTATTGCTATAATTGTTGGGCACAGAAATGGTATGAGAATTGGTTAAGGAATGGCTGGAAGAATTCCAAAAAGGAACCGGTTGCTAATAAAACTCTATGGCTTCAACTTATTCCGTTCTTCAAAGATGAAAATTTTACTTTTGAAAAAGTAAAAGGTCATACTGGTAAAAATGATTGGAATGATATGGTCGATAAACTCGCAGTTATTGCGAGGAACACACTTGTCTAAAATTTGCTTTTCATCTGGATTTGTGATATAAATAAACCTGTAAGCAGGAAAATTTTCTTTTTATATAAAAAGAAACAAAAACGATATAGAGTAAGAAATAGGTGAGAACTCTATATAGACTATATATATAAGGAGTATAATTATATATAATGATAATAGTTGTAAACGGCGCGCCAAGGGCAGGAAAAGATACATTTTGTGAAATGGTTCAAAAAATAATGGAAGAAAGAGTCGGCCCTTATAGTTGTAGAATTATTTCCACAGTTGATTTAGTAAAAGAAGTTGCTAAGTTTTGTGGCTGGAATGGTCAAAAGACTCCTAAAGATAGAAAATTTTTATCAGATCTAAAAGATGTTTTGACCCAATGGGACGATGTTCCCTATAAAGACATTATTGGTTCTTATATAGGATGTAAAGAAATTTGGAAGCAGTTTGGGTATGATAAAGAAAAATGCCTTTACTTTATAATGTGCCGAGAACCAAAAGAAATTCAAAAATTTGTTGATAGAATTGGCGCGCGGACTTTGATAGTAGAAAGAGCTGAAGCTGATGAACTTGTTCAGTCCAACCATGCTGATGCTAGTGTTCATGATTATACTTATAATACTTATATTCATAATAACGGGACTTTGAAAGATTTAGAAAAAATAGCTTATAAATTTACGAATTTATTTTTGAAAGGAGAAAATTGTGAAGGGATTTATTGGTGATATTGATTGGGTCAATGCCGAGGCGCAAAAATACTGGAGTATTCCCGCCTCTTATTCTGAAGAAAAGCGAAAGTCTGAAGTAGTAAATGCTATTTATAGCGGAGATTACTATGGTGCTTTGAAAGTTGATGGCTATTATCAGCGTCTCATAAAAGACGAGGATGGAAACTGTTTTATGGTAGCTCGTAATAAAAATGTAAAAGGTGAGGCTGTAAATAAAATTGAATGGGTTCCTCAACTTCAAGATTTTATGACGCAATTGCCCAATGGAACAGTTCTTCTAAGTGAATGTTATCTTCCTGGACACGAGGGTTCAAAAAATATTACCTCTCTTTTGGGATGCCTCAAAGATAAGTGCGTTGCTCGCCAAGAGAGCGGCCAAAAGCTTCATTTCTATATTTTTGATATTTGTGCTTATGATGGAGTAAATTTGGTAGATACAAAAGCTATTGAGCGCTTTCAACTTTTAGAAAAAATTTTTACCCAGTTTACCTCTCCTTATGTAGAATGGGCTAAGTATTATAATGGGAAGGAGTTGTGGAATCGTCTTCAAGATTATCTGGCTTCTGGACGAGAAGGCGTAGTGATTACCCGAAAGGACTGTCCAATTTATTTCAAGCGAACTCCCGCGCATATGACAATCAAAGTAAAGAAAGAACTTCAAGAGACCTTGGATGTAGTAATTATGGGAGCAAATGCGCCAACTCGTCTTTACAGTGGAAAGGAGCTTATGAGTTGGAAGTATTGGGAAAATTTATCTACTGGTGAGAAAGTCGAGGGCGCGCTCTATAAGAATTATAGTGATGGAGACCCTATCGAGCCAATTACAAAAATGTATTTCCTTGGCGGCGCAGGCTCACTAAAAATTGGAGCTTATAAAGATGGGAAACTAGTCCAGATTGGAAGTCTTAGCGGACTCGAAGATGAAATTCTGTTGAACTGGAAGTCTTATCTTGGAAATGTTATTGAAATTACTGCTATGGAAGTTATGGCTGATACAGGCGGTTTGAGACATCCGCGCCCTGTTCGCCTAAGAAATGACAAAATGGCAAGCGAATGTGATTGGTATCGAATTTTTGAGAATGTATAAGGTTTCATCTTACGAGAAAAAAGTAATTGAAATTTTCAACAGGGAAAAAGTCAAATTTATAAAAGAGAAAACTTTTAATGACCTTCATCATGGATATTATAGATTTGATTTCTTTCTTCCCGAAGAGAATATTCTTTTAGAAGTCCAAGGACGTCAGCATACAGAATTTACAAAAATCTTTTATAAAAATCGCTCTGATTTTCTAAAAGCTCAAGAGAGAGATAGAGAAAAAATAAGCTACTGTCTTTCTCATAAAATTCCCCTTTATTGTATTCCTTGGTGGGATATGGATAAAATTTCTTCAGTAAAGGATTTACTAAATGATGCTTATTTGGCGCGAACCCGTTATCATAATGATAATGCTTATCGAGAATATTTAAAAAAATAGAGAAAAAGTCCCTCATTTCTACTTATAATTTGAAGTAGAAAGGAGGGATTTCTTTTGACTATCCAAGAAGTTGCGAATAGCCTGGGAGGCGTCCTCATTCTAATTTTTCTTTTTTGGCAAGTTTTAGAAAAAGTTTGTGGAAATTTTGAATGGTTTCAAAAGATGAAGAAAAAGAAGATCGAAGCTGAAAAGAAAAGGCGGGAAGAGATTATCCAAAAAACAACCGAAAAAGTTGCTGAGCAAATTTTGACTCCTATTATAGCAACATTTGAAGAGAAAAATCGTCTACAAGATGAGAAGTTAGGGATGCTTATCAAATCTTCTAATGATATGCTTAGGAAAGATATTGTAAGAATTTACTATAAATATTTACCTTACAATAGAATACTACAATATGATAAAGAATTTGTTTGCGCTGTTTATAAAGATTATCATAACCAGGGTGGTAATTCTTTTATAGATGGAATTATGAAAACAATTCGGACTTGGCTGGTTGTTTCTACAGAAGAGGAATTACATCAATAAAAAAAGAGGAGAGGTCAAAAGTCCTCTCCTTTTATTTTTCTTTATTTTACTTATCTTCGCCCTTGATACGAGCAATAACCTCGCTAATAGCGCTAGAACCAGACATTAGTACAAAACCAGTTAGGATTTGACCAGCCATACTTACACTATCTACTAGATCACAAGCAAAAATTAGGTCTAGACCGAAAGAAAACACTAGACCAAAAGAGCCAATAGCAGCTACGACCACCG